>Ga0214923_10000832_pt1 | contig 45699 bp, 49 predicted proteins | sample LL1510_MetaG_FD_177993 | JGI IMG/M metagenome (GOLD analysis project Ga0214923, IMG submission 177993) | Freshwater microbial communities from Lake Lanier, Atlanta, Georgia, United States - LL-1510 | ecosystem: Environmental > Aquatic > Freshwater > Lake | place: USA: Georgia | collected... | reverse complement strand
AGTATTTCCAAAAACATAATAGGTATAACCATTTAAATCTGTTGTATATAAATAATTGGTTGCTATTACCGTTGGAGTATAAATATTCATATTACCACTTATATCCAATGAGTATTGTGGTGTTGTAGTGTTAATTCCCACATTTCCATTATTATAATATATACCGGTTGTTCCAGATACACTCCAATAACTAATTCCTGATGCTCCAGTGGGTCCAGTGTGTCCAGTGGGTCCAGTTGGACCAGTCGTACCTGTTGGTCCAGTTGATCCAGTCAAACCAAAAATATCTTTAGGTCCTGTTGGTCCGGTTGTCCCTTTTGGTCCAGATGGTCCAATGGGTCCCGTTGGTCCAGTTATGCCCGTTGGTCCGGTTGGACCTTGTGGTCCTTGTGCTCCTTGCGATCCTTGTGGTCCTTGTGGTCCTTGTGCTCCTTGTGGTCCCTGTACTCCTCGCGGACCTGTTATTCCATATCCAATTGGTCCGGTTACACCTGTTATTCCTGTATCTCCAACTGTTCCTGTATCACCTATTATACCAATAGGTCCAGTTAAACCTTTTTCGCCTGTAATTCCTTGATCTCCTTGTTCTCCCTGTTTGCCTTGTGGTCCAATAGGTCCAGCACTTCCTGGAATTGAGTTGTCACTAATAGATGTAATCTGACCAAAAGTATTTATGGTTACTGATAATGGATAAATAAATGTATTATTTAGTGATGGATCTAATTCATAAAAAGGCGTTGTTTGTTGTTTTGATCTTTCAGCATATGCAAATGTTAAACTGGTTGTCGATACATTCGATATTCTAGTAGCATTACTTACGATTAATTCATTTAAATTACTTAATCCATTTACTGTTAAATCATTTGAGATTGTTAAATTATCATATGTTTTTGTTGCACCAGACAATATTGTACCATCAGTAAAATAAATTTTGTTTAAATTAATAATAGAATTGTTACTTAAATCAATATTACAATAAACGTCTATATTTGAATTTATTTCACCAATATAATTTGAAATAGTATAATTATTTATATTTGAATAATGATTTCTCACAATATTATTGGTAGCATTATAATTTATTCCACCAAATTTTCTAAAACTCATTTGTTATTTATATAAAAATATATTTCTAATACGTGTAATATTTATAATGTTTATAATGTCTATATATCTATAATAGATTCAATTTTATCATATCGTCGTTTTAATTGTTTTAATTCGTGTATTAATAAAGGAATTAATCCAATATAATTAATCGATTGATAATCGGGATCGTCTTTATTACCTGAAACCAAAAAAGGCATTTCTTCTTGTACTTCATGTGCAATTAGACCAATGTTTAACTGGTTTGATAATTTATTTTCATATAAGAGTGGTTGTAAATGATCAATTGTGTAGTTGGTATTGGTTACATTACCAAGTGGAATAGGATTTTCTTTAATTCGATAATCCGATGTAGTATTATATTCATTTGCAACGATAATTCCGTTTGTTACTAGTGAAAATGGTGTAGTTTGTAATGAAGTATTTATATTTACATTTCCGACAATATCCAATGAATATTGTGGATTGTTGTTATTTATTCCCACATTCCCGTAATAATATAAATTTCCTCCTGTATAATTCCAATAATCATTTTGACCGGTCGATCCTCTTGGACCATTTGACCCAGTTGGTCCAGTTGATCCTGATAATCCTCTATATCCTCCTAAACCTTGGTTTTGTGGTCCTTGTGGTCCAGGGGCACCAGTTGCACCTGCAATTATTCCGGTAGGACCTTGAGGTCCAGGTATTCCTTGATCTTGTGCTCCGGTTGCACCTGTCTCTCCTCTATTACCTTGTATTCCTCCTGTCCCTTGTATGCCTTGTGGTCCTCTTGGCCCTTGTATGCCTTGTGGTCCGGTTGGTCCTGGTACCCCTTGTGGTCCTGGTAACCCTTGTTGTCCAATTATACCTTTATCACCTGTTACTCCTTGCGTACCGGTTATTCCATGTGGTCCTTGCTCACCTTGTGGTCCAATTTCTCCTTTTGCACCAGTAGGTCCAGTGGGTCCAGTAGGTCCAGTAGGACCTGTTTGTCCATAAATAGTGCCTGTAGTACCTGCTACTATAGAAGTAATTTGTCCAAATTTGTTGTATTTTATAGATTGTGGATAAGTATATGTGCCTGCAATCGAAGTATCTAATTCATAAAAAGGATTGGTTTGACTGCGCAATTTATCACTAGTAAAACTAATATAACTTGCTATATTAAGATTACCCTTTATTTCTAATGAATTCATATTTACACGATTAAATGTTGTTTTTCCACCAACAGTTAAATTATCATTTACAATCATATTTTTAAAATTATTTGTTGCTGATTGAACAGTTTCGCCATTTGTAAAATAAATATTATTAACATCTACAATAGAATTATTGCTCATATCTAAATGACTTTCTAGCACTATTTTTGACTTGTGATTATTTTTTTCATCTCCTATTAGATCAATTATGTTTAATTTATTTGTATTAGAATTATTATTTTTTACTATATTTTTAATGGGTGCATAATTAATACCTCCTAATCTTCTAAAACTACTCATATTATTTTTTGATTATATTTTTAATTTGATATAAATATTCCAATTCTTTCTCTTCTAATAAACATTCTTCTTTTAATTTTTTTATTTCATGTATTAATAAAGGAATTAATCCAATATAATTAATAGACTGATATGATGGATCATCCTTGTTTCCTGAAACTAAAAAAGGGATTTCTTCTTGTACTTCATGTGCAATTAAACCAATGTTTAACTGGTTTGATAATTTATTTTTATATAATAGTGGTTGTAAATGATCAATTGTGTCATTAAATGACGTTGAATTAATTGAAACTGGATTTTTTTTGATTCGATAGTCAGATGTTGCATAAAAACCTTGTGCTTGAATTGTTCCATTTGCAGTTAAAGATGTAGATGAATATTGTGGATTGTTGTTATTAATTCCCACATTTCCGGTAATATCCAATGAATATTGCGGATTGTTGTTATTAATTCCCACATTTCCATTATTATAATATATACCGGTTGTTCCAGATACACTCCAATAACTAATTCCTGATGCTCCAGTGGGTCCTGTTGGTCCCGTTGGTCCGGTTGGTCCAGGTGGTCCTGTTGGTCCTGTTGGTCCAGATGGACCTGTTACTCCAGTGGGTCCTTTTGGTCCGGTTGGTCCAGTTGGACCTGTTACTCCAGTGGGTCCTGTCGGTCCTGTTACACCAGTTGAACCATTTGGACCTTGTGATCCTGGTATCCCTTGTCTTCCTTGTGCTCCTTGTGCCCCTTGCGGACCTTGGATACCTTGCGGTCCTTGTGAGCCTCGTGGGCCGGTTACCCCTTTCGGTCCAGTTGGTCCGATTGATCCAGATGACCCTTGCGCACCTTGTGGTCCATTTTCACCTGTAGGACCTTTATCACCAGTGATTCCTTGAAATCCTGTTATTCCTTGCTTTCCAGTTAAACCTTGTCGACCAGCTGGTCCAACTGGTCCAGTTGGTCCAGTAGGGCCACTAGATCCTACAACACCGTCATTGTATAAATTTACAATTTGACCATAACTATTTAAAACATAAACATCTGGTTGATCTACTTCATTTTCTCTAGTATGTAAAGGATAAAATGGTGTTGTCTGTTTATAAGGACTATTATTAAAAGTCAAACTATCAGTTTGTAATGTAAAAATCACTCCATTATTCGCAGTAACATCATTTAATTTTGCACTATTTTCTACTATCAAATTTCCATTTACAATAACGTTATTTAAATCATAAGTATTAGTTGTTATATATCCGCCACCATAAAAATAAATACCATCGATGTTTATAATTGAATTGTTACTAATATCCAAATTACTTATACTTGTTATTTTTGAACGAGGATTCCCTAATATATTTGGAACAGTTAAAATATCACTGTTACAATACCTATTCCTTGTATAATTATTGGTTACTGATTTATTTATACCTCCTAATTTTAAAAATTTATAATTCATATTGTTGTTTGTTACTTTGCTATTATTACGTTTTAATACTATTATTTTATATTTTATTTTGTATTTTGTATTATCTAAAAAATATGCGAAACATTATAAAATTTTCGAATATTTTATAATGTTTAGAATTTATATATGGGTTACAATATAGAAATTTCATTTGATTTGACAAAGCATACTAGCGTGTCAGATCTCAAATCGGAAATTACTAGTTTAGCTCTAGACTACAATTGTGATCATTATTATTATTACAATTGCGAATATGAAAATACACATAAATTTCCAAGAAACCACTACATAATTGCAGTTGCATTTAATGATGATAATATTTTTGAATGTGCAAATTTTATTAAATCAGTAAAAAAGATTTATGGGATTTATATTGAATGCATTTATGAAGATGAAATCAAATGTAAATTGATTTATGCATCTAAATATTACCTTAAACAAATTGATAAATCTTGTGTTATTATATATAATAAATTCAAACGCGAGAGAAGTCACTCGGATAATGAAAAAATTATATTAGCAAATGTTTAAAAATTACATGGTTTTACTGGTGAGATTGGTACGACTACTACGACTTTTGGTTTGATTACTTGATCGACTTCGATTTTTACTAGAATGATGGTTTTTGTGGTTTTTGTGTTTTTTGTGTTTTTTTGTATATATTTTTATTTTGATGATCTTTGGACGTGATTTTTTAGTTAATTCTGAAGATCTTTGAAAAATAATAGGTAATTGATTGTAGTTCATTAGATCATTGTCTATTTTATATGGTTGTATGTTTCGACTAGGATATGTTATTAAATCTAGATTGTTGTTGTTTGGATTATTGTTGAGGTTGTTGTTGAGGTTGTTGAAGTTGGTTGCGGTATATGGATCAAAATCTTCTATTAATCTTTGATGTATCGATTTATCTACTACGGGTATTTTTAGTAATTCTTCCAATTCAGAATTAGTTAAATATTGATGGTAATGACTTTTATCACCATTATTATCCATATTAACATTTAAATCAACACCATGTTTATTATCATAATCTATCGACCATTCTATATCATTTTTTTTTGGTGATTTTGTGCCATTATATATGAGTGTTTTTGTTTTTCCTATATTTTTAATTTTATAATTATTATTCATATTCATATTAGTAAAACTATTCGTTTTATTTTATACATTATAATTATATAATAAAATATGCCAAAAAATCAGAATTTAAATAATGTTAATCAGAATGAATCCATCTCATTTCAAATTGATGATAATTATTACCCATCTGAGTCTGGAGATAATTATGACAAATTTAACAATAATAAACCACTAACATATGATGATATGTTGGCTTCAATGTGTATGCGTGTTCAAAATGGCAATTTGTGCATGATTAAAGATGATAATATACCCAATGATTATGCGGTAGAGCCACCACAATTATTGAATCACCGACAACAACAAATGTCTCGACCTGTTTCAAATATAAGCGCGAATACAATGAACAACAACAGTTATATTTATAATAAATATTTTCAAAAATATAAACAAAATGATCAACCTATTGATGATGTTTCCGAGTTAAATAATTTATTATTATCTGGACAAATTAGTCGCGAAGATTTTAAAAAAGCGGTTTTAATAAAGTTAATTAATGATCGGAATGAAAAACTTCGTATGCAAAAAATAAAATCGAAAAAATTATTATTTTCAAATTCAAATATTAATATTTCTGGTGCAAATAGAGGTCAAGCTCCAGCAAATATGAATAAATTATTTCGTTTTGCTGGTCCAGGACCATTACCGTACAATCAACCTCGTATAGTTCGAAATGAAAACCCAAACAATTTACCGAACACTAATAATAAATAAACGCATGTTCTACAATTTATTTTATAAATTAAATATAAAATGAATAAAACGATAAAAAATAAAAAAATGAAAACGATTTCGGATTCTTCTACCATATCAACTTCGCAACAACATAAAACTAAACCGTTATCTATTTCTACAGTATCTCAATCTATATCATCATCATCCAATTCTTCTATTAAATCAGCAAATACAAGAATAAAAAATTTTAACTTGAAAAAAAAGTTGAAGAATTTATTTAAAAAAACAACAAAGGCAAAGAAAGAGGCAAAAAAAGAGGCAAAAGCAGAAGCAAAGAAAGAGGCACCATCTAAAAAAATAACTCAAAAAAAGGTCAAACTAGAAATTGAGGGAACCAAGACAAAAAAAATAAGAAAAAAACCAATTATAGTTGTTGAAGAAGAAGAAGAAGAAGAACCAGTTATTAAAGAAACACTTGTTCCAAAAAGTAATATAAAATTATCCCAAGAAGAACCTGTATCTATACCACTATCACTGCAAAAAATAAACATGAAATTAACTAATCAAATGCCTAATGGAGAGAAAATTGTTGATGTTGAAGTTTCACTACCACATCGATATAATGAAGAGTTTATTGACATTTTAGAGCAACTTTATAACATTATGATGTCACAAGGTGAAGTTCATAGAGCCCGAGCATATAAAAAAGCAGAAGAAACTGTTGTCAATTATTTAGAAGATATTACAAATGTGGAACAATTAAAAGGAAAACCTGGCATAGGTGCTACAATTATGGAGAAATTCAAAGAGTATGTAGAAACAGGCACTTTGAAGGTTATTGAAAGAGAGAAAAACAATCCTGTCAATATATTTACGCAAATATATGGTGTAGGACCCAAAAAAGCAAAAGAATTAGTAGAAAAGGGTGTTACCACAATTCAACAGTTGAAAGAAAATCAAATGGAATTATTAAATGATAAACAAATTATTGGTCTTAAATATTATGAAGACATACAAAAACGTATTCCTAGAAGTGAAATAGATAAATATGCTGTTTATTTTGGTAAGGCATTTGATTATGCGTTGGATAGTGTTGGTGTTGGTTCTGCGGATGGGGCAAAATTTGAAATAGTAGGTAGTTACAGAAGAGGCGCACAATCCTCTGGAGATATTGATGTTATCATCACTTCAAAAAATCGCGGTGTTTTTGATAAATTTATCGATAAATTGCTGGAGGAGAAGGTGGTAGTTGAGGTTCTCTCTAGAGGTCCAACCAAATCTTTGGTTATAACACAATTACCTGGTATGGAATTTCGTCGTGTCGATTTCTTGTACTCTACAGAAAAGGAATACCCTTTTGCTGTATTATATTTTACCGGTAGTAAATATTTTAATACTGCAATGAGACATATTGCACTTCAAAAAGGTTATACAATGAATGAGCATGGAATGTACAAATTGGAGGACAAGAAAAAAGGCGGGTTGGTTGATCATGATTTTAAGGATGAGAAAGATATATTTGACTTTTTAGGATTACAATATAAAACACCTGTGGAGAGAATTGACGGTCGTTCTGTTGTAGGTTTTGATGTTGGTATTGGTTCTGTTTCTGATGTTTTGATGGATACTAGCAACAAAAAAATTGGTGTTGGTGTTGGTGATTTGGGGGATGCACCCACATTTGAAATGAAAAAACCCCTAAGCCAAACCCCACCCAAAAAAATAACAATTGAAGGTGAAGTTAATCTTACTGAGAAAAAACTAGTTCCTAAAAAAAAGACACAAAAAAATCAATCCAAAAAACTAGTTAATGAAGTTGTGGAAGAGATGGGGGTAGGGGTGGGGAAAACGGTCAATAAGGATTTTGTCATGGATGTAGTAGAGAAGTTCAAGAAAAATGGTATTAGTGTAGTGGAATCTCTTTCTGAAAAACAATTACAAGATGTTTTGGAATATACAAACAATGCATATAGAAATATGGAACCTATTATGACAGACAATGAATATGATATTATTCATGATTACATGGAAATGAAATATCCGAATAATTCGATATTGTTTGATATTGGAGCACCTATATCAGTTGAAAAAAACAAAGCAGTACTGCCATATTCTATGGGTTCGATGGATAAAAGAAAACCTGATACGAATGAGTTGGAAAATTGGAAACAAAAATATAAGGGACCTTATGTATTATCTTGTAAATTAGACGGTGTAAGTGGTCTCTATGTAACAGAAGGAGAGAAGCCCAAATTATACACCCGTGGAGATGGCAAAATTGGTCAAGATGTGAGTCATTTTATACCTTATTTGAGATTACCAAAAGAAAAAGGATTAGCAATTCGCGGTGAATTTATTATTCCAAAAAATATATTTGATTTGAAATACAAAGGAAAATTTGCCAATGCAAGAAATTTGGTATCCGGAATCATCAATCGTATTTCCGTGGATGAAAAAATAAAGGATGTTCATTTTGTTGCTTATGAATTCATAAAACCAGAATATAAACCATATGAACAGATGGAACGATTAACCAAAATGGATATCGATGTTGTTTTATTTACACGGGAGAAAGATGTGACAAATGAAATGTTGTCAAATTACTTGATTGAATGGCGTAATACATATGATTATGAAATTGATGGTGTTATTGTAACGGATGATAAAATATATCCTAGAAAAACGGGTAATCCAGAACATTCATTTGCTTTTAAAATGGTTTTATCCGATCAAATTGCTGAATCTAGAGTGATTGATGTAATTTGGACACCTAGTAAAGACGGATATTTAAAACCACGTGTTAGAATCGAACCTATTAAATTGGGTGGTGTAGAAATTAATTATGCTACTGGATTTAATGGTGCGTTTATTGAACAAAATAAAATAGGCATTGGTGCAGTTATAGAAATTATTCGAAGTGGTGATGTGATACCTCATATTAAAAGTGTTACACAACCAGCAGAAAAGGCGAAAATGCCAGAGGAATCTTATAAATGGAATGATACTCATATTGATATTATTCTTGAAAATGTTGAAAATGATCCTACTGTTCGAGAGAAAAACATTACTGGTTTTTTCAAAGGAATTGGTGTAGATGGTTTAAAATCGGGTAATGTTGATCGTATTATATCTGCTGGTTACGATAGCGTACCAAAGATTATTAAAATGACTGTGGATGATTTCTTGAAAGTAGAAGGATTCAAAGGAAAATTAGCAAATAAAATTCATGATAGTATTCAGACGAAACTGAAAGAAGCGACATTGATTAATTTGATGGCATCCTCTAATATTTTTGGAAGAGGAATCAGTGAAAAAAAAATAGAGCCTATCATGGAAATGTATCCGAATATTTTGAATGAAGTTGGGTCTGACACAAGTAATGATGAGTTGAATAAAAAAATAGAAATGGTTAAAAAGGTAAAGGGAATTGCAGAAAAAACGGCCGAATTGTTTGTTTCGAAGATTGGAATGTTTGTCGGATTTTTGAATGAATGTGGATTGGAATATAAACTTGGTGCATATGGTCATGGAAAGGGTGAGGGGGATGTTGAGGGAAATGGAAAGGCTGATATTGATGTTAATCATCCATTGTATAGTAAAACAGTCGTATTTACTGGATTTAGAGATGATAATTTGGAAAAAATGATAAAAAAATTAGGAGGTAAAATAGGTAGTAGTGTAAGTAAAAATACATTTGTGGTAGTAACAAAGGATAAAGATGATAAAACTGGCAAAGTTTTACAGGCAGAAAAAGTAGGAGTTACTGTTATGGAACCCAATGAATTTAAGACGACTTTTAATTTGACGGAGTAAATTTGAATTCATATTCAACGTATTGTTTAATGTCTGTTTTTAGTTTATGATATAATTTGCTTTTTAATTTTTGAAATATACTGTTGTTTGATATGTCTGTCATTAATTTTAATATTGATTTATTAAATATTTCATCCATTTTTTCTTTTGAATTGTTGTAATGATTATGGTTTGGAGTTGTTTCTGCTATTCGATTTTGCTGAAAATCATTCCATTTGCACAATTCTGTTATTAATTTATTTTTTATTTTATTGAATATTCGAAGTATATCTTCGTTAGTGGCTTCTCTCCAGTGAAATTCACTAGATGATGAAGATGAGGATGTTTTGGTTATTATTTCAGTGTATATATAAAATACATTTGCTTTTTGATTAAAAGAACAAATAGGCATGGATGATGATGATGTTATTGGATTTGATGTACAACTAGTTAAATCTTGTGTGTCAATTGAAAATAAATCGTCTATTGAATACAAATAAACATCGAGTATATTACAGGTTGTAATTTTTTTGATGTATTCTTCTGATATCATAAAATTATTTATAAATCCATCAAATGATGTAATAGCTTGAAAATCATGTGGGTTGTGATTATTTAACCAATCGAGTATGTTTATTTGTTTTTTTTCTTTTGACATCCATTTTTTTATTTCACTCATTTCATTGGATAATTTATTGTACTTTATTAATAAATCTTTTAATAGTTCTATTAATAAACAATCATTTATTTTTGTATCTACAGGAGGTGCAATTAATGGTACATTAAGTAAAGGAGTTGTTTCTTTTGGCAATTCGCACATTAAACAATGTTTGTCATAATGTAATTTATTCTTGTATGTTTTATGACAATTATTACAAATAAATTGATTATTGTTATTATAACGATAATCTATCTCGTTTTTTTTGCTTTGTTTTCTCATTTCCTTTTCTAATATATTAGCTATTTGATATCCGTATAAATTGTGAAATTGAATCGCAGAAGACATAGTTGATGATTATTACTATTACTTTACTATCAATAAAATAAAATCAATTTTATAATATATACTAATTATAGTAAAAAATAATACATTAAGTAAAGAAGACTATGGTACTTTCTAGAACAGATTTAATTACTAATAATTATAATTGCTTATCATTATATGATAATTATTCAAAACAGTATTATCGATGTAGTAGTTGTGATACGAATTTAACATCCAACACGCCGGCAAATCAATATCAACGACAAAAAATAATACAAAATACTGTTCGTGTTCCATCATCTTTATACACTATGAATTTAGGATCATTGTCTGCTTACCAAAAACCAGAAAATGCATTATATAAAGTAAATTGGAATCAAATGAGTGATCGTGCTGTTCCAAGTGTTCAAAAATCGAATGCTACTGGTACTACATATCACTCAAGTAGCACAAAAAATACAATTACAAGACTACAACCTGGTGCTATGTCACCTGGTGGTGTCGGATGTGATATTAAACATAATTCATATGATAGGTATTTAAATAGACTAAAAGGCAAATCTGTTTTAAGACGTGGAACTATTCCTTACAATTTTGGTTTTGATTTGAAAAATTACGTGTTTAATAGAGCATTCCCTATTTATGGTGGTAAAACAACAAAATTAAATATTATTAATGGATGCAATTGTCCTTTAACACCTTCCAATGATAATGATGCTATTCAAAAAAGTGTTTATTTAGATACAAATGTTGTATTGGTCGATCCATATAAAAATAGTATATACAAACACGTTTATAACCTACATGATAATGTTTATTTCATTTATGATAATTTATTGATAAATGGAACTATTATTGAAAACATTAATCATAGCAATATAGAATATTTAGTAGAATTTCATCATAATAAGGAGAAAAAACAAATGAAATTGAATTATTATGATATATATTCCGATAAAGAAATTAAAAATGATACAGGTGCAGGTGATAATTGTAAATGTCTAGAATCATGTACAAACGAAAATGCATTGTCAGTAAAATATTATGATGAAGATGGTGTTTTACAAGAATGTTCATTAAAATATGATAATGTTACTGGATTGAGTAATATTTAGTTCATACATATAATTGGTATGTTAGGGTTAGGGTTAATGTTAGTTTGTTTAGAGTGTGATGTTTTTGAAAATTTATTATAAATAAAATAAAATATATTTATAAGTATATACAATGCCATTTAGCACTAGCACAAAAAAAATGAATATGGTTTTGTCAGTAAATGCGAGACCTACATATTATAGTAATATACAAATTGAGTCGGTTGGTAGTGGTGCCACAGTTGGCGTACTTAACGGCGTAGGAAGTATTGGTGGATCTAGAAGAGTATTCGGACAAGGATCTATGATTGATAAAATAAGTAATTTAAAAAATTCAGGTGGTTGTAGTTCTTGTGGAAAATAAATATTTTTTCATTGTGTATTATAAAGAAATGTCGAGTTTATCTATTCTATATTTTAATTCTTCTCCTCAAATAGCATATCCATCCAATTTAAATAACCGTTCTGGATTTTTTAAAACCATGTTTGACACTACACTATTGCCATATAATGCACAATACAACAATTGTAATAATACATTATGTTATAGTTATAGTAAAAATTATATTTATAAACCACATAGTGCATACGGGATGGTGGGTAGAACTGCTGCGGGTTATTTAGGACAAAGAAAACGATTGTAAATTAAAAAATTTAAGTGATTCGAGTTTTTGGTGTTATATTAAAAAAATTGATTTCATTTATTGATGTATAGTTATGTTATTAAACATCAATTAACAACTTTCAACTTTTAACTTTTAACTTTTAACAACTTTTTAAGTAATTTATTATTTCGGCTTTGTTTTACTATTTTCGGCTTTATTAAATTTGTATTTTACTAATTTTGTATTTAAAATGTCAAACATGTCACCAATGACCAGTATTTATATTCCATTTGTTGATTCACGCCTCACAGAAAAAGATGTTATCAATACATTTGATTATTACAATATTTGTAATGTATCACGTGTTGATTTTGTCGAAATTCCAGAAAAGACAAATGTTTGCCATGCATTTATTCATGTAAATAATTGGTACAATTCTAATAACGCTTCCATTGCATTTTGGGACATTACAAACAAAGGATCTTATAAGTTTTATTATTCTCAATCTCAAAGTAATTCCAATGCTTTTTGGTTATTATTACCTAATAAAAATCCTATTCCAAAAACAAAACTGAATATCCACCAGTTGGCTGTGATGATTAGTGAAATCGAAAAGAAAATCGCTGATCAACAAGCTGAAATGGATAACATGAGAAAGCGAATTGCTGATTTGGAATTAACCAGTATTTATGTAGCGGACAAAGTGGATTCTGTACCTACTAGAACTCACACATTGTGGAAAAATGATGGTGTGGAAGATAAAAATGATGATATCTGGAATACTGCATTTATTCGTGTTGATGATGATGATGATGATGATATTGATGATATTGATGATATTGATGATGATGATGATGATTATGATGATGATGATTATGATGGTGACTTTCAAAGTCATTCACTTTATTCTAAAAATAAAAGTTTGATTGATGCATTCTGTAAATAAATTAATTAGATAGTTTTATGATTTGTATTTGTAATTTTAATTAAATAAAAAGGAACAAAACCTTTTTTTGTTTGTTTTGGTGTTTTGGTGGTGGGGTGGTTGTAAAAAGGAAAAAGGAAAAAAATATAAAACTATTTATTGTATTATTGTATAGTAATAATAATAGTAGTAAAAAGAATGAATTTTGATCTCAACATTAACAACTATAATAAAAAAGAATTGGAAGATCTATTTGAATTACCTCCAGTTTATAATAAAGATCTTTTAGATGAAAAGGAATTTACAATGAAAAAAAATATGATTATGAATATTTCCATTCCAGAAGATAAAAAGGCACAAATTTTTTCTTTTATAGAAAATGCCAAGAATGTTATACTGTCATCCATTCATAATACTTTTAAACACGATATAGAAGTTTTAGAAGATGTCTATAATGCTGAATTTAAATTAAAACCGGTAAATGTATTTGAATCTGGTGGATACCACGTTGTTCAAGAACAAAATACACATCATTATGCAAACGCATATGTTAATAATTTTGTTAAAGGTACGATAAATCCTATTAAACAAACTACTATTCGTAACACCCTGAATATAGATACCAGATTTAGAGATAATTATTATGGAAGTTCATCTACCAATTTTCAACTTGATTTACCTATCAAGTTATCATCTATACTAACAATGGAAATGACGGCTTTTGAAATTCCTAATTCATTTATGAATATATCAAAACAAATGGGAAACAATTTTTTTACTATTATTGTACATGTTGGAGAAATACTCGAGGTGGGAACGGTTGTCATACCTACTGGTAATTATGTATTTGCTGATCTAATTCAATATATAAATAACTATATAAGCGTTGTATTTAAAGACAAAAAATATTTGAAATATATTTATTTTACTAATAATATTAGTACTATATCAACATCCGAATCATTGGTATTAGGGTTTAGTGGGTCAGGACAGACCATTGTAGGAATAAATTCTAGTTATTTGAATGATAATAAGGGACTGAATAAGGACGATGAATTATTTAATTTCTCTCTACGATTTGATTTTGATGTAGATGAAAACCCAGATGATACACCTTTACCTTTAAAATTAGGTTGGATGTTGGGATTTAGAAATGGCGCTTATGAAAACAATTCCGCCTATGTTTCTGAGGGATTAATTAATTTAGCTGGTCCAAAATATGTATTCTTAGTAGTAGATGATTATAATAATAATGTTAATAATGGATTTTATAGTGCTTTTACAAATTCCATGTTGAATAAAAATATATTGGCCAGAATATCATTACAGCCTGGTAGTTTCAATACCACATCAAGTCAAAATAATTTATCGGTTATAAGTTACCCTAGACAGTATTTTGGTCCAGTTGATATTCAAAAAATAAATGTTCAGTTATTGGATGAATATGGTAGAGTATTGAATTTAAATAATATGGATTTTAGTTTCTGTTTATCGTTTCAAACTGTTTATGATATATAATGTATCTATATATATAACATTAAATGAATCATTGTATCAACGAGGAAGAAGACAGAGATACTTTCTTTATGAAGAAGGCATGTAGTATAGCAGAAATGAATGTGATTTCAGGCAAAGGTGGTCCATTTGGTGCTGTCATTGTATCTCCTTTAGGAGAGATATTAGGTGAGGGTCAAAATCAGGTAACTTTGCAGTTGGATCCTACCCAGCATGCAGAAATGGTTGCAATTCGAAATGCATGTAAAAATATTCAAGATTTTCGACTTACAAATTGTACTATTTACACCAGTTGTGAGCCGTGTTCAATGTGTTTGTCTGCATGTTATTGGGCTCGTATTGGTAAAGTAATTTATGGAAATACTCGAGAAGAAGCGAAATCCATAGGGTTTGATGATTCGTGGATTTATGATGAAGTTGGAAAACCGATTATAGATAGAAGTTTGCAAATGGTTAAAAAATCAGTTGTTGGATATAACAATGCATTTTCTCTTTGGAAAAACGAAGATAAAAAGATAGAATATTGAGCATACGCATACGTGGCAATAAAACTTCAATTGTGTAAAAGTATAAAATGGAATTTTAAAAATATATTAATATATAATATTAATATAATTGTGTTTTGTATTGCGTGTTTTGTATTCATGTCTAATTCAAATTGCATACCTGCTAAACCAACATTTGGTAAAATGAAACCAGAAGTATATGCAAGTGATTATATTAAAAACAAATCTATTAGTACTATTCTTCAAAGTAAAAAAAATAAATTCAATTTAGCTAATGATTTTAATTTTAATTCGTCTTGTCAAAATTGTAGAATACGTGGAAAAAAATTTTGTTACCGTAATAAATGCAATACTAAATGTTGTAATTATAATGATGACATTGATTATACAAAATTAAATATTAATTTGGTTACAAAAGAAGACTTAGCTGGTGTTACTGTTATTGAAACATTTCCGGGTGGTGTATCCCCAACTACTATTAACCCTAATTTAACTACACCTTTTTATCAAAATTATACAATTGATCCAAAAGGTGAATTATTTGGAAATACATGCTGTGGAATAAATAATTATTTGTTGTATAGAAAATTAAAGTTTTTTATGTAGTTTTTAACTTTGTTTTTTAATTGTTTTTTATAGAATTATCTATTGACTCATAATATTCTAGCATTCTATATGCATTCAATATTAGTTTAATGCATATCACAATAAAAATGCTATACACGATGGATTGCACTAGTTCTTTTTTAAAAGATGGTGACATTCTGTAGTTTGTAGTTTGTAGTTTGTAGTTTGTAGTTTGTAGTTTTTACTATAAAAAATAATGGAATAAATTATTCAATTTTATTTTTAATTGTACGTGATTTAATTGCATGTTTTGTGTTTATAGAATGAAAATGGATTGATACATTTATAAATATAATCCAAATATACACAATTATATAATAAACCATAAAATAATAACTTTTTGAAAAAGTCATATTTAGTTTTTAATGTAACATATGTATTTATCTTTGTTATTATTTTGTTTTCACTGTTGTTTGATGTTTCATAATATTCTTCATTTTCTTCAATTGTTTGTAATGATTTACACATGTGATTTACTTTTTTACATGTTGTGGTTTCAACGGTTGAGGTGGTAGTATCCAAATCTAATCGAATAAACCACCCCCAATCATCTTCTTTTTCATTTTCGTTATTGTAAATATTATTAAAAATATTCATATTGATTTGATAGAGTGATAGATGGTAGATAAATTGTAGATATATAATTTATTAGATAGATAAATTATATATATAATCTATTTTAATTATTTGATTGTAATTTTACTTTTTTGATCGGATCTTGGTAGTCTAATAATATCAATTTTTTTATTTTTTTACATTTTATTCAAAAGTTTTCTCGCTTTTTTGGTAACATTTCTATTTTTCTTTGATTTTCTGTATTGTCTTGACCGGATGTATGCAGCATATACTCCTTTCTTGGAAATTTTACATGTGTTTTTTTTACAGATAGGAAATGATGTACCTTTCCCTAAAAAGCATTTTTTACCGCATCTTTTTAACATCATTGTTTTTTGATGAAATCCTGGTTTTTCATTTTTCCATCCTTTCCAAGGTGCATTTGGCATTTTATATGTGTTGTTGTGTTATATATTGTTATAATATTATAATAGTATATTATAAAACAGGTTATATATAAATTGAATGGATTTGATAAATATTGAATCATCAAATACCTTGGGGGAGTTGAATGTACCGAATAATATTTCTGATAATCAAAATGATATTTTGGATGAAAATACCATCGAAATTCATTTATTGAAAAATACGTTTAATATTTTAAAATCAAACAAACGTGATGATAAAAAAGAACATGATAAATGTATTATAGATGTATCGCACATGTCTGAAAGTAATAGTGATATTTCAGACAGTGATAGTGATAGTATCCAAAATGAAAATGGTACAGGCAGAAGCAACGATAATAAAAATTATATTAATCTAAATAGATACAAAAAATTGAATTATAGAAATGTTGAGAGCAAAATCGATAAATATTATTCAGATATCAATCATAAATATTCATCCGCACTTGACATATTAGCTAGTTATCTAAAGGGGCAAAAACTTATTTATATGGAATCGAAACATTATTGTGATCAACGATTAAATAAATTAATGATGCCTGCTATTTTATTATCAACGTGTGTAACAGTTTTAGCCTCTATCGTTTCTAATTATGGATGGGGATATATGTTAATATCAGCTATCAATGCATTTATTGCTTTTTTATTATCATTAGTGAATTATTTTAAATTGGATGCCGCATCAGAAGCACATAAAACATCGGCTCATCAATATGACAAATTGCAAAGTTCTGTTATATTTACATCGGGTTCTATTTTATTATTTCGTGATTGTGAAATGGAAAAGAGTTTATATAAAACTCATGTATCCTCAGAGGAGAAAAATGCATTGAAGGTCAAAATAAACAGTTATAAAAAAGACTTGGAACAAGAGATGACAAAAAAATTATATGAAGTTGAAAAAAAAATATCAGAAATTAAAGAAATGAATCAGTTCATTATTCCACGTGATATTCGTATGCTTTATCCTATCATATATCATACAAATATATTTTCAATCATTAAAAAAATTGATGATTACCGCAAAAAAACTATTACTAGTTTAAAAAATATTAAAAACGAGATACGTTATATGAATCGTCGGCGAATTATGGCGGGTGCAGGTGATATGGGCTACGTGGATGCAAACGATGAATCAAAATATATACATTTGTTTTCTCTCAAAAAAGATTTGATAAAAGAAATTTTGCTTTTAAAATCCGCTTTTTCTATCATTGATCAAATGTTTCATCAAGAGATAAACAATGCCGAAATTCGTAAAAAATATTGGATATATTATTGGTTAGAATTTACATGGTTCAAAAAAGATATAAGAGGTGAAATTGTGAATCCGTTAAAATTAAATCCATTTATAGATAATTTATTGGATCCTTTTAAAAATCGTACGAATATTTGTTGTGATAATGGTGATACTATATATTAGTTTTTGATAGCAACATAATTACAAAAATCTGTTTCAACATTGGCATTTTTATAATCTTGTACGAATAATAGCATCCAAAATCTTTGTAAATTATCATGATATCTCTTACCTAAATGAAAATATGTTTCTTCATCTGAATGTCCTTCCCATTCTGTCCAATGACTTTTTTTTGGATAAAATGTATCTAGTAATTTATCATATATAGATAATGGATGATTTAAAATTAATTCTTTTGTTACACAAAAACAAGGTCCATGACCCATATTTATTACATAATCATCCGGAAAAGGTTTATTTCCATAAACCATATTATAAAAATCATTAGTTAAATAGCTTTGAAAACATGGATCTGTATGGTTATTTTTATTGTAAAAAATTTCTTCTATGTCATCTTTATGTATTCCTTTATTTATTAAAAGTGATTTATCAAAATCTTTATTTAATATACCATATTTAATACTTTTACCAATCAACGTAAAACTATTATTATTTAATGCACACTCTAATTGAATATATTGATCCATAAAATTTGCTTTCGTGAATAAAATTTTGTCTGGTAAATTTTCGTAGTTTTTAACAATAAAATACAAAAAAGCATAATCACATCTTCCAAAATTTGGAATATCTATTATAGTTAATTTGTCAGCAGTGTAAGTTATTTTTTCTTCACCAAGATTAAGTGAATCGTTCTTATTGAAAACTAACAAATCCAAATTATGTTTTAATGTAAAATTATATACATTTTGATAACTATCATTGTACGTAGAGGTTACCACCAACATTTTATATTTATATTTGTATTTTGTATTTGTATTTGTACTTGTACTTATATTTGTATTTGTATTTGTATTTATATTTGTATTTGTAATAATTATTAAATTAATCGAGTATTAAGGTGAAAACCTCTTTTGGGTATTTTATATAAATGCATTAAATCTCTTAACATATGTTCATAAATACCACTATATGTATCAGATGGCTCTAGTGTGTTTTCTTCTCTTTCTTCTTTTTTATAAAATTGAAACGTGTTTATGTATTCTAAATTTAAAAACATAGATGAATATATATTCATAATTGCATTGCTTCCGAAATTAATCCAATCAGATATTAAATTATCAGGCTGTCCAATTTCAGCATAATATATAAAATTAGGATCATGATTACTGCATATTAATGGTTGCTGTATTATTACATCGAATCGAATACGAATTACATAATCATATAATATTCCATTTTCATTTGCATATACTTCTTTTAATTCATTTGCTTTAAATATTGAATAATACATTGAAATTAAATTTTTGAATATATATTTTTTGTGTTCTTCATCCGTCCAATTTTTATGCTGGTTCATTTTTTTATGGTTTTCTAATCTTTTTTCCGAGCAATTTAAATTCAATTTTGAAAAATTGCGTGGTTTTTCTATCAAATATTGAACTGGTTTATATAATTCAATCACCTTTTTGTCAATGTTTCTTTCTAAAAGACATGGACCATTATCTGCGTGTGATTTCTCCATATATAATGCATCTTCGTCATAATGCATGTGTATAAAAACATCCGCATTATTTGGTTGTATAATATTACTGTATATATATGGAAATGTTTCTAATGCACGACGAGGTTGTCCAGAAATGCATAATGCTACTTTTGACATTTGTATATAATATACTATAATTATAAATTAATAATATTTATATTATTTTTCAAAAGTTATACATTTTAAAAGCCCTTCTTTCATATCAGTCTTTGCTTCCCAATCTAATATGTTTTTAGCTTTTATACTATCCCCTAATGTATATTTATTAACCTCTTGTTTCATTCTATCTTTCGAAAAAGGATAATTACCCCTCCATAATTTTTCTGATTTTTCCCATAAAAGAGATGGATCTCTATAAACTGGATTAATTTTATTTTCAGATAAGTAAGAGTTAATAATAGTTACAATATTCTTAACTGATATAGTTTTACCAGAACTCACATTTATTATATCATTTATTGGGTGTTTTTTTATTAATATTATAAATAAATGTATAATGTCATCAATAAATACATAGTCTCTTTCTTGATTTCCATCAGAATGTAAAATAGGTATTTTATTATTTTTAAAAGAATCAATAATATAAGGTATTAATGCTGGATGAGTTCTCATAAAATCTTGTCTTGGTCCATATACATTAAAAAATCGTAAAATGCTATAATTTAATCCATATGTTTTATGAAATGATATTAATAATTCTTCCCCGTGTTTTTTACCTACCGAATAAATCAAATCAGGATTTGTTTGCAAACTTTCATGTAATGGAAACTCATTATTATTCTCATATATCGCGCTTGTTGATGCAAATATAAAATGTTTCACACCATTTATTCTACTAATTTCTAATAAATTTATCATACCACAAATATTATTATTGTATGAAAATACTGGATTTTCTTGATTACTTGCCAATGAACTTATTGCTGCCAAATGTATTATTATATCGTCTTTTTGTATGATTGAATATAATTCTTTATCTTCTATAGATAGCTCAAAAAAAGTGAATTTTGGATGACTATTAAAATGTAATATGTTTTCTTTGTATCCACATATAAAATTATCTATTCCTATTATTTCATGATTTAATTCTAATAATTTTTCACAAATATTTGATCCTATAAATCCAGCTACTCCAGTTATTATGATTCGCATATATTTATATATATAAATATATTTATGTATATAATACATATATAATATATATATATATATATATGAAAGTTGCTGTTTGTTTTTCTGGACAATTACGTTTTGTTGAAAACGATTATTAAAAAATTATGCAATAAAAGTTTTTATATTTTTAGTATAAAATGGTAACAAAATATTGGAATTTATATCTTCATGTATTGAATTAAATGCATTTATATAAAAATCTTTATTTAACTTTCGATCACTTATATAAGACGGATTTTCCCATTCTTCTGTTATATATCTCCTTAATGATATAGATGAATCAAATTTTTCTAATATTACACCTGCATGGTTTGCAAAAAATAAATATCGTTCTTGGTTATGAATAGGTATTCTTAATTTTTTATCTATAATAATTTGTAAGGATGTATCTATAAATTTTCGAATATTTTTATAATTGCTGATAAAAAACCAATCTCCTAATCGATTCGGAAACTCACCTGCAAATACTGGTCCACCGAATAATGTTGAAGGCATATAAATATTTTTATCAAAATCTAGATTATTAATTTCATCGATTAATGGTTTTCCCTCTTTAAATAAAAGTAAATCTGTTCTTAACATAATTATTATATCATAATCATTTGGGTTAGATATCAAATCAAGTGATTTCTTCATGGATAAATGTCTAGTATAAAAAGTGTAACCAGTATATGATCCCATAATTTTATCAAATGTATCAGATTCTTCTACTGTCGGATAACTCCAACCATTAAGTAAGCAATCGTGAGTTTCAAAATATGGACATTCTTCATATGATAATGATTTTGGTGAATATAGTCGTTTAAATGATTCAATTGGATCATCATTTTCATCAAACTTTTCTATTACATGTAGTCTATTAATACTACCTTTATACGAGTCATCCCACCAAAAATGTGCATATATGTCATAATTAGACTGATTCATGAAATACTTAGAAATATGTGAATGACATTTTTCAATAAGACGAGGAAGTCCGTAAAAACAAACAGCTACTTTCATTTATAATATAAATATTTTTATTTATATAATAATTATTTATATTATAATTATCTGAATAAAATATTATTTTTTAATAAAGCATATACTCATTACTTTTAAATCATAAGGTAAACCTGCTTGAATTGAATCATTACTTAAAAATGGATTATATACGATTTCAAACCCATTGTTTATAAATATATTAATAATATCTTTTGGATAAACAAATTCACATACTGAACCTGTTGCATTTTCTAAGTCAATATGGTTTTTAATATCAGTACTTATAACAACATATCCATTCAATTTTAATTTATCATAAAAAAAACTAGCTGATTTTTTCCAGCTATTAATACCGGAATTTACAATAGAATCGTTACCACAAAAATGTGTAACTGAACAACCATCAATTATTAGATCTATACTATTATTTGGAACCTCTCCAATTCTAGAGAAAAAATCACCATGTTTAAATATCATATTTGTTTTTGATTTATGTTTATTGAAAAATAATTGCTGTTTTTCAAAAATGTCAATACCATTAACAATATTAAAATCAAAAAGAAAAACATTATTAATATTATATTTATTTGATAAATAGGCAGATAATTCACAATATGCACAACCAGGCTCTAACATACTATCAATTGTAAATAAATTATTATTTTGATTTGTTGTAACTATTTTATAAATATATTCCATCATTGTACCGTATTTGAAATGTTGATCTTTATGATAAGGCTGTTTATTTACTAATTGTAAATAACTGCAATCATAATCATCAAAGTTTTTATATTCGATGTAGTTCATAATATATATATTTAATTTTTAAATTTATATTTATATTATTATTCAATTTAATATATTTAAATATGATTGTGACATTATTTCTTTTGTTATTAAACACCAACCAACAAGTCCCCAACCAGGTGGCACACATTTACTTGTATTATCATTATAATTAGGTAAATATACATTATAATTTTTAGGAATATAACTTTTAATATAATCAATTGATAAGTCATTGTTTCCTTTTAATCTATCGTAACTAAAATGACTACCAAAAGGATTTTTAAAATCATCAATGATAATTACTGGATCTGTAAATCTTGAAAATATGGCACTTAATTCTTCGTGTATTGGATCAAATGTAATTACTGACCCATCATTATTATAAAATTGTCCATGTGCATCTAAATAAAAAAGTGTTTTCTTATTAATATCAACATTATCACTATTCAATAAGGTGGGTGAATCTACACAAAAAATAGTAACATTATCCAAATTTTTAATTAATTCACTTGATTTTGAAAATCGCTCTGTGTCTGCTTCACATGAAATACATGGGACATTATATGTTCTTCCCATATAATTTAATGTAATGTATCTCCCCAACCTGTTCCTGTTTCTATAAACTGATCTACATTTTGCATAATTTCATTTACGACACTAAGCGTATAAGAATCTCCATGATAGGGACAATTGCATAAATAATTAGGATCTATTGTATCAATTATATGATTTTTCATAATTATACTAAAGCGGTTAATATACTAAAAGTGCTTATATATACATAATATATATTATTATAATAATAGCAATTTATCGCGTACATTCATATCTAATATATCATCATTCATGTTTATATATGGTGTTAATTTACCTTGAAATGCCATTTGTAAATACCACCCACAACGAGAAAATTCAGACATTGAAATTGTGGAAATATAACCCTGACTTTGACTTATAAAATATAAATCTGCTAAACCACTATCGACAATAAATGGAATTCTCTCTGGTAACATTGTACATGATACTTCTAAATCTACAAGATTCTCATTTAAACGAAAAAACTGTTTTCTATCAATATGTAAATATAATAATTTCCATTCAGGACGATGTTTTTGAATATAGTCAATTTCTAAATCACTATCTGTTGAAATATATATATATTCGAAGTCATTACTCTGTAATAATTCTTCAATACTTTCAATATATTTATATACATGATAAAACGGTCTATCTGGACTAATACTTCCATCTACTGAACATGTTTCTCCTCTTCTTATTTGCACAGCTAACACTTTTTCATCAGAAGCTGGCCAGTTCATAGATTTTTTATGATTATCCATAATAGTTTTATAATTATCATTAAACTGAAATACATATTTAATACAAGATAAATATGCAAAAAAAAGAGCTAAATCATCAGGTGGTTTGATACAATGAATAATATTGTTGGTTTTAATATTTTGATTTTTAGTAAAACTATTAAAATAATATTTCCATCCATCGATATTTTTATAATCATCTCCATTTATGCGCCCACGACTCCATAACCAAGGAAACCAATTTCCCATTTTTTTTTCATAATACCAAAAATTTGGTTCTCCATTTCTCGCCATATTATCTAAATATGAAGCATTTCCATTTAATATATTTATTGCCATATAAGATGATGTGGTTCTGATATTTTTCGCTATAGGATAAAATGTTAATGGTACTTCTTTTTTATCTTCGGATTCGGATTGAATTTTCAAAACAAAATTATCCATATAATTTAAATAACTCAAAAATAAAGTATTATCATCTTCTTTTAATAGTTTTTTATTAAATAAAGGAAATGTATTCATTAGAATAATAATGCTTTAATATTTAAATCATTTTAACAATATAAATATAAAGAGATACATTCATATTGTTAATATGGATATTAAAGTTACAACATTTCATGATTATGAGTCAATATTGAGAGAACCTTATCAAAATGTTCCGATTGATTTGGATGTTGGATTTTTTGGATTATGTAGTTATCAACCTATAGCTTGGGATTACGTATTAGAATCAGTTCGCAAGTATTATCCTAATGCTCCTATTGTTTTATTTAATGATGGAATGGATCAATATGACTATAGCGAAATGGCTAAAAAATACAATTGTGTATATGTTAAAAAAGATAGAGAGATATGTTTGCATTTTCCTGATCTTGAAGCTTCTCATGATTTCTTAAATCGTGTTTTTGAAGCATGTAAGATTAATAATACGGAATGGTTAATTCATCTTCATCCAGATGTTATATGTCAGGGCAAAATATGTTACCATCCTAATAGTCATTTAGCAGGAGTATCTGCAGGATCAACTAGTGGAGTTTCAAATAATAATTGGAGAGCTTATTTTATAGATCCTAACTTATGGAAAGTTGAAAAATATATTCGTGACAGACACTCTAATATAGAATTAAATGGTTGGGGATGGTGTGGAGGTAGTATTATGCATGTTGATTCTTATTATAAAGTATATAATAGTATATTTGGTGAAAACCCATCAATTGATCTTGCACATTTACGTGATAATACTGTAAGCAATGTTACATCATATGATGATATTATGATGCCAGTTTTATTTGCATTGAATGGATTTGTATATAGAATATGGAAAGATAATCCAGAATATCATAGACAACAAAAAGATGGTGCATTTTTACACGGATATAAAGAACATTATAATTTGATTAAAGATGGTATGTCTTATTCTGAATATGTTAAAAAATGTCATAATGAGAATATCGAAAAAAGTAAAAAACTCGGATTATCATAATAAAAATACATATTACAAAAATCAGTTTGTTTTAATTATAATATTTATACACGTTTATATTTAAAAATATATTTCATTTAATATAATAAATGAAATATATTTTATTATGTGGTGGGATTGGCAAACGATGTAATAATTATTCATTACCCAAACCGTTGAACTACGTAAATGGCAAATATATGATTGAAACAATTATTGACAATATTCCTAGCAATGAAATTTATATTATTTATAATATTTTTTTAAGTGAATACAATTTTGAAGAAATTATTGTAAATTTATTTAAAAATAAAAAAATTTATTTTTCAAAAATCGACTATTTAACTCGTGGCGCAGTCGAATCTGCTTATGTAGGTATAAATCAATTCAAATTTACAGAAGAAATGAACGAATCTCTTGTATTTATAGATAATGATAATGTGCATGTTTTTTCAGAAGAATTACAAAATATAAAAAAAAATAATTTTATTGGTTATGGTAAAAATTATGATAAAACGAATTATTCATTTATAAATATAAAAAATAATAAAGTTACAAACATTGAAGAAAAAATTAAAATATCAGACGATTATTGTTGTGGTATTTATGGGTTTGAAAACATTAAAACATTTCAAAAATATGCAAAACAATTAATAATACAAAATTTTAAAACAAAAAACGAATTTTATTTTTCACAAATGTATAAATTAATGTTAAAAGACGAACACTTGATAATACCTATTCATATCAAAGAAACCAATCATATAGGATCTTATGATGAAATAATTGGAACGTTTAATGGTAGTAGTAATAAAAATGTCGTTTGTAATAACCATAAATTACGCGTTTGTTTTGATCTGGATAATACATTAGTAACATATCCAACCATTCCACACGATTATTCATCTGTAAAACCAATTTATAAAATGATCAATTTATTAAATTCATTAAAAAAACAGGGTCATGAAATCATAATTCATACAGCACGCCGTATGAAAACACATAATAATAATGTAGGTAGAGTTATAAAAGATATAGCACTAGTAACTATTAATACCTTGGAAAAATATAATATTCATTACGACGAATTAATTTTTGGTAAACCTATTGCTGATATATATATCGATGATAGAGCAATAAATCCATATATTAATAATATTTCATACTTTGGATTATTTAATGAAAATCCTCAGTTTATGCATAATAAAGTTGAAAACAATAAATATAATACAATTAAAATAGTAAATAATGTTGTTAAAAAAAATGGTCCATATAAATTTTTATCTGGTGAATTGTATTTTTATCAAAATATTCCAGATGTAATATCAAATTATTTTCCAAAATTAATCGAATTTAATAAGTATGATGAACAATTGGAAATTTCACTAGAACACATTAATGGAATACCACTTTATTTTTTATACAAAAATAAATTACTTACTGAAAAAAATATGGATGATTTATTTGAAATATTAAAAAAAATACATAGTGAAAAAAATACTATTACAATTGATGATGATAATATACATAATAATTATTTCAAAAAATTAGATGAGCGGTTTAATTCTACCGATTATTTTTTTGACGATGCAAAAGATGTATATGACAAGATAATAAGCGATTTGCAAAAGTTTTACTCTCCAAAAGTAACAGGTGTTATCCATGGAGATTTTTGGTTTTCAAATATTATTTTAGAATACAATGATAATTATAAATGTATAGATATGAAGGGAATGGTTGATAATATCCCAACTTTAAATGGTGATATATATTATGATTATGGAAAATTATATCAAAGTATATTAGGTTATGATTTGGTATTAAATAATTGTGTTATAGACTGTGAGTATATTATATCAAACAAAAATTATTTTCTCAAAAAATGCGCTGATATAAACTTGAATATAAATTATTTAAATAGTGTAACAAAAAGTTTAATTTTTGGAACATTTCATTCCATTTATAGTAATGATACAAAAGAACGTGTTTGGAACTTTTTAAAAACTATATAAGTTATATGAGGATATTCGATGATTTTTGTATTTTCGAACATATGTTTTTTACGAAATACATGTACATATATTTCGTAAAATTTTTTATTAATTTGTTGGGTTTTTATAGAGTTTTTGTTTCCAGCTTGCTGGATTTGAACCAGCGACCAATTGATCACAATCAGATTGTGTGTTTTACCTCTACAGTCAATTGCTCTACCAAACTGAGCTAAAGCTGGTCATATTTAATTGAGCTGTTGTTTTTATATTGTTTTTGGGATTTTATATATTTTTATGAATGCTTTTAATGATAATAGTAAAAAAATTGATTTAGTTTTTATCTTGGTTGTGGTTGATATTACAATAAAAATATACAATACTTTAATTTATTAAAAATATGAGTAGTATGACTAATATGCGTAATATACGCGAAACACAAACAAAAAACTTGAATCTTAGTCTATGTATATCTCGCGTTATGAATCATGTAACAAAGGAGAATATAAAACATGTTTTAAATGATATTGAGTTAGGTGAGATATCACATATTGATATTATTAACAAAAATAATAATGGTGATATTTATAAAGTGGCGTTTATTCATTTTAAGCAGTGGTTTGATAACGAAAATTCTAGTAAAGCGATTGAAAGGTTGTCATCAGGTAAAGATATTAAAGTAATTTATGATTTTCCGTGGTTTTGGAAATTGACTCCGAATAAATCCAAATATAATTATTGATCAATTATTATTTGCATATGTTAGAAATTAAATATATGATGACTATTCAATAAAAACATGAATAAACCAGAATCTGGTAACTCTAGGGTAAAAATTACAAAAGATATATATAATGATAAAAAATATAATATAAAAATTACGGGTTGTGGTGGAGGTCAGGGTGAAGAGCGAAATTTTTTTAAATTATTATCTCAATTGGATGGGTTTATAGGATTTACTACCAATAAAGAATATAACAGTGCTTTTTTTTATGTGAAAGAAGATTTTTGTTCTTTGCGAGTTTTTTTAAAAAGAATCGTAGATAGTTGTGGTTATGGTAGTGGCTATAGTGAAGATGGCGGAAGTGGTTGTGGTTGCATTTCGTATGATCAAGCTATATTTATGGCTGATAGTCTTTGTCGTCAGGTTATATTATTTGCTGGTTATGGTTGGGGATTTTATTGTTTTTCATTAGACAATGTTTATGTTGTAGACAATCATAATTTTATTTATTTGGGAATCGAACATTTGATCGAGGTGGGAGAGAAAATCATACATTTTACAGTTCCTTTTCGAGAGAAAACTGCGATATTACAAGGCGGAGGCGGTGATACGAATTTATTTATTTGTCCGGAAATTAAAAATATCAAACAATTACCATCTAATATTAGATACTCTGCTACTTATTATCATTTAGCTTCCTTGATTATTTATTGCATGTTTCATAAAAATATTTGTTTTAGTGGGGTTGGGGTTGAGGTTGGGGATGAGGGCGATCATGGTGGCGATAATGGTGGCGATAATGGTGGCGTTCAAACATTGTCTGCTATTGTTAATACAAAACTTTATTGGTTTCTCATTCGCTGTTTGCACAATGATGATTCAAAAAGAATTTTATTATGGATTTAATTTGATTTATGGTGATTGAGGATTAGATTTGATAATAAAATGTATGTGATATATATAATATTTTATAAATATAAAAATAGTAAATATATGTCTATTGTAGCTTTTAAAAATAAATCGGTGGTTTTATATGGTTCTAATGTTTCAGGTAAGCCTCCTGGTGGATTTTGGTTAAATCGTGGTCCGTTTGGCAAGGGTGATGTTGTTGGTGCTGGAGGAAATTCTGGATTTTCATTAGTAGGTGGAAATAGAAATGTTGGTTATGTAGGACAAAGTATGGCAATGTCGAGAAATGGAACTCCTTTTCATGGCGTGAATGCATTTGGATCTGGTGGTTGTTGCAATAAATATTACAATCGTGATTTTGTTTATAATGTGAATCGTGTCATTGTTTTAGGCGATCAATCCAAATACATAAAACCATCCACTGTTTCACCTTATCAGGCTACGCATACAAAATATAGATGGATTAATAGTGGTCAGTATCCAAACTATTGGGTTCAACCTAACTATACAGGCAATCAAACGGATACAGTTAGTCAAGGTGCGTACATACAAAATGTAAGCAATGCTAATTCATGCAAAATTGATATTAATAATTCGGACGTGTATAGGTGTCACATTGTAAATCATGGACCTACGGATTGTTATACTACAACAGCTCGATTTAAATTTAATGGTATGGTTCGTAATGCACCTTATACCAAATACACTAAAAATCCGATTAATTCTAGTCAATATACTACCTATATGCAAAGAGGGTGTGTATTACCAAAAGGAAAAAATAAACCATTTCCATTTGGTGTTAATGGTGGATGTAATACGACAAATGATACTTATGTTGTTCCTCCAGATTGGTACACATCTGATAAAAATGATAGTAGTGTTCCTGGTTGAGGTAAATGTTATATTTATTAATTTACAAATAATCTAAAGATTTCTAGTTAATGTTATTTATATTATAAATAATACTAATAATACTAATAATACTAATAATATGTCTGAATTTGGTAACGACAACGTAATGGATAAATTATCAAAAAAATATGGTTCGTTTATGTTTTTGAAGGTGTATGTGGATGTGGATGTGGATGATGGCGGTGATGTTGATGTTAAAAAATCGTATGCTGATCATATTTTTAAGCATAACGCAAAGGTTTTTTCGGAAGATGAACCCTTTTTTGATTCTGGGTTTGATTTGTTTTTCCCAGGCGTGGATGGGTATGTATGTGGTGGTCTTCCTGCTGTGAATAAAATTGATTTCAAGGTTAAATGTTCTGCTAGTATTCTATATAAAGATGGTTCTGAATATGTATCTGGTTATATTTTGTTTCCACGTTCTAGTTTAAGTAAAACACCGTTACGTTTGGCTAATTCAGTGGGTGTTATTGATTCTGGATATCGTGGAAATATTATCGGTATGTTTGATTGTCGATGTGATCAATATAATATTAATTATATGGATCGATTACTACAAATATGTGCCCCTACTATGTGTCCTATCTATGTTGAATTAGTCGAAAAAGAGAACGATTTGGGTATGATGAGCAGTAGAGGTGATGGTGGTTTTGGTTCAACTGGCAGGTAATTTTTTTAGATGTAATATATATGATATGAAAAAAAAAATCATATATATTCGATTATTTAGTATTATAGGGATAATATGTATTTTGGGATTTATTGTGGGGATTGTTATTGGTTTATTCAAAATGAGTGATAATAAAGAAGGATACACAAATAATGGTATAGATATTCATAATAATTTGGGGTTTAGTGGTGGCAGAGGTGGTGTTGCAGGTGCGGGTGTGGGTGCGCGTCTAGATGTAAATGGATATGATGATGGAGTGGCTGAGAAGTGGGGATATAGTTGGGGTGATAATGTGGTTAAACAGTTTTTGGCATTACAATCTACTATCAATCCTGAGTATATATTTAATGTTAATATGATGCAAAAATATATTAGTAAAGATGAGGTTACAGAATTTTTGTCGAATGGTGAGTGGAATTGGTCGGATGAAACAAAAAAGCAATATTTGGAGTATGTTAATCGCGATTCTAGATCCAAAGATCAGGTTAATCCAAGTTTTGATATGAATCTTTTGCAAACTGTTTATTCTGAAAGTGCTATAAAAAAATTGATTGGAGGTCAGGGATGTGGTGCAGTGAAAAGAAACAAGATTGGGGTGTTTATTGCTGATGATGATGATTATGTTTTATATGAAGGGCGTGAGAAAGATGGTTCTGGAATAAGAACATTTGGGGTAAATAGTGGATTGTTGTCAAACGGGTATTGTTGTTATGATTTAATGTGATTTGTTTTGTTGTGATTAGGTTGTTGTTGCGGTTCATACCTTTGACAAGGTACTCAAGTAATAATCTTTTATTTAATGTTGTTGCGGTTCATACCTTTGACAAGGTACTCAAGTAATAATCTTTTATTTAATGTTGTTGCGGTTCATACCTTTGACAAGGTACTCAAGTAATAATTTTTTATTTAATGTTGTTGATTTCATTTACCACTAAAACTACGCATTATTTTTAACGCTGTTGGTGTAGCATAAACATTGGTTATGTCATTGGTTGTTTGATGTATCGATGGGTCGTGTGGATCATCATTTATATCAACGTTATACATTTGTTGTCTTCCTTGAGATATTGATCTAGCGTTTATATAACTTTGTTGATTTTCTGTACCGATTGTTTTAAATGATATGTTCATATCGTCACATAATGTTTGAATAAATTGTTTGTCGGTCACATCGGTGTTTTGTTCCAAATAATCTGTCATGATTTTTAAATGATCTCTAATACGTGATTTTAGTGAATCTATTTTTGAAATGTATGTATATGGTTTTGTTAATGATTCAGATTCAGGAATTACGTCTAGATTATTAATTGCATTTAATATAGTATTTAATTGTATTTTTGGTGGCTCTATAAATGATAGGTCGGTGATAATGTCAATGTCGGGGTTAATATCGAATTCGATGTTATTATCATAATTTGAAAATGCATGTGACCGCATAGCATAACTTCTTTGTAATAAGGGTGGTCTCAGAGTTGTTAAATCACTATCATAGTTGCCATTTTCATTTACATACTGTCTTGCTTCATATAATAATCTTTGTGTGCAAAGACGGAAAATATGTTTTGTTAAATCTACATCTACAATTATTTCTTCTGTTTTTGGGTTTGTTGTCTTAGTATTGGTGTCATCTGACGATTCTATGATTCGAGTTTCAATTAAATCAGGTAGTTTATCCACATATTCTTCAAAATATGTTCCTGCATAACTATCTATTTGATTTCCAGAAATTTTAATTTTTGTTGCGTCTGGATTTTTTGATTTAATATAATAATATCGTTTCGATTCATTTGTAAGCGGTGATACGTGTAAAGTTGTTTTCCACGTGTTTGAATACCAATCATAAATTGCTCCTTCTTCTCCTACTACATTAAGTACTACGTTGTCCAATACCTTAAACAAATGATTATGTACAATTTCACCATAAACATGACCAATTAATTCTAATTTGGTGACGAGATAATTGGTAGTATTTTTACCAGCGTTGCCTAATTTATTCATTAAGCTTGGATTGTGATCTAGACCAAATGCGATAAATATGTTTGAGAATGTGTCATCTACTAATGATACTAATGATGGTTGAAACGTATTACCTGATGTTGGATGTCCGTCAGTTAATAATACATGGACAATTCTATGCGTTGATTGGTTGTTATCTGTGCTGGTGCATTGAAGGTAATTATGCATGGTATGTTTGGCGGTCTTTAATGCTAATTCTAAATTAGTAGAATTTAAAGGGCGAATTTTCTTTATTTTTTCAATTATATCATTCACATTTTTATGTGTTACTTGTGTTGTTTCTATAACGGTTCTTACAATATCACTAAATGCATTTACATGCACATAAATTGTTGCTTCTGGGTTTTCTGCAAAATAATGTAACATTTGATTCATGGTAAAGTGAATGTGATCCATTTTTGTTTTGCCATCTTTACATAAGTCACTCATTGAACCTGATTCATCTAATGTAAATAGGAAAAACACCGGATCGATATTAATAGTTGTCTCGCCTGTGTGAATTTCCAAACAGCCAAACGATTCGTCGTGAGTTTGGGTCTTGGTGTTAGATGTGAAATCCATGTTACATAATAATTCTTTTGGAATTTTATCGGTGTTTGAATGAAATTCTAATATTGCATTGTCTAAAATACAATGTTTTGGGAACGTGTATTTTGGACTGGTTTGGGTTAGGTTTGATGATAGTTCTTGAGTTGTTGTCATTTTATAAATGATGTTGTTGGTTGTTGTTGCTTTTCTGTTGTTGCTTTTCTGTTGTTGCTTTTCTGTTGTTGCTTTTCTGTTGTTGTTGTCGATTACTAGTTAGTTAATTAGTTAATATTTATATTTATAACGATATGTTTAAATATAAATCAATTTTTTATTTTTATTGTGGTTTGTTGTTTGGACGGTCGTTTATGCTTTTTTCCACGAACATACATTATTTTTATTTGGTTTAGAAATATACATATTACCATCATTTCCTTTCATTTTTTTATTACAGTTTTCATTTGCTGGATAAGGTGGTGATTTTCTATTTTTATATTTTTTTAATGTTTTACTGTGTTCATTGATAGCATTTCTACCAGAAACACTTTTTATTTTTTCTGTCAAATTTTTACGTTGTTTTTCAGTTAATTTTAGAGGATTTGTTTTGGTCTTCAATGCATATTTAAAATTTCGTATCCATGAAGATTTACACTCTCCTTTGCATGTTCCTTTTCCTATTGATGATAATACTTGCATGGCTCCATTATAAGTACCTATAAATGGCATTGTATGTATATATATATAATTGAGGGAAAATAAATTGAATAAATTATATTATTATTCATCCATAAACTACTTAAAATCAATCATATCTACTATTATATAAATAATAGTCTTATTTATATATTTTATAAAATGGCAGATACAACACCACAAAAAGTAAAAAGAGTAACAAAAAAGACCAAGGCACCGGTTGTAGAAACACCTGCACCAGTTGCACCAGTTGTTTCTAGTGAAACTTCTCAATCGCCTGAAGTTGTTGATAATAATACAAAAACCACAACTGAATCTGTACCTGCATCCACAGGTGCTCCAACAAAGGAAAAGGAAATTCGTTTAACTGAAATTCCTGTTGTTGATGAAATCACTGCACTCAATTTAATGGTTTCTTTTTTAGGATTGGCACAAAAGAGAGGTGCATACACTATTGACGAAGCTTCCAAGATCTGGGAATGTATTAAAAAATTTCAAAGACCAGTTTAAGCTGTATTGAATGTCACATAATATACAATTAATAAATTACATTTAAGAATATATTTTTCAGTGCTTCGTTAGCTCAGTTGGTAGAGCGTGAGGCTGTTAACCTCAAGGTCGGGAGATCGAAACTCTCATGAAGCGTTTATTTTTGGTAGTAGTTTTTATGGTTTTCAAAATTTACATATTATTATATGAATAATATGTAAATAGTAATAAAAATATCAATAGAAATAAATAAAAATAGAAATAGTAACATAATTAGTAACAGAAATATATGAATAATTCTAATATAATCAATGTTGTAGTAAGTAGATATAATAAAAATACAGATTGGGTATTTAAATTAAATAAATATAACACAAATATTATGATATATGATAAAGAAAACCCATCAAATAAATATAATGTTCCAGTTAATAAAGGAAATGAAGCTAGTGTATATTTAAAATATATAATAGATCATTACAATAATTTAAGTGATTTTACATTTTTTATACATGACGAAGAATATTCATGGCATCATGTTGGATCCATTGAAGAACGATTTATAGAAGCAATAAAATCGAATGAATTATTCTATAACATCAATAATTATTTTTTACACCCATATTCACATATATCACTTGAAGATGAAGAAAAATTTAAAAAATGGTATAATGAATTTGTAGAACCATACATAGCATATGAAAAATTACCTAATAAAGACTGGTTGATTGGTTATAAGGGATGTGCGCAATTTCTAGTACATAAATCACGCATTCAACATTTACCCCATAAATTTTATACTGATCTTTATAATTGGATATTAATTTTTAATGATCATAAATTATCTGGATATTTTTTGGAATGGACATGGCATTTATTCTGGGATATTTCTCCAAAATATGAAATATATATATCATAAACTATCAAATTTGTGTATATAATATTTTATAATTATATAATATGCATAAAAACGGATATCATTATAAAATGTCGTCATTACAATCAAATACATTTTTTTATTATTTTATTTATTTTATTATCTTGATGAAAGGATTGTTTTTATTTTTTGCTATGTGGAATTTTTATCTTAAAAAGAAAAATGGACGCGGTGGAGATAGCGGTAATAAAACGAAATTAGAAAAAAGGATATCGTATTACAAAAATTTGACAGAAAATATATTTATCGTATTAGTGTCTATTTTATTGATTTATTTATTTAATCCGTATCATGACAATAAATATTTAGATGATAAATATGTCAAAGTACTATTTTTTATTTATGGATTTTTAATGTTAATTACGTTTGATTGGAGCGAGTTTGTTCGTTTTAGCTGAGAGCTGATAAAAAAAGGCGAGCATTTAGTTAAAATTACATTCATTATAAATAGTTTTTGTATTGTGGTTTTTGTGGTTTTTGTGGTTTTTGTGGTTTAGTTTAATTCATCTATAGTCATAGGTAATGAGTTATATGGTAGTTCTGAATTTGAAGTAATTGGAATTTCTTTACTGAAAATCTTATGCATTGTTTCTGTCATTGTATTGTAAAAATCATCATTGTATTTATTTAGATACTGCATGTTGAAGTAAAATGGATTAACACGCCATGTCATATAGTAAAACATATCTTCTGGTGTATATCCTAATTCAATCATTTTGTTCGTTACTTCTGATAACGTTAAATCTGTTTCAAAACGTTCAAATTCATCTGACTCATCATCATCATCTGGATCAGCAAGGGTTGGAAGTGCAAAGGATGAGTCATATACGGAAACGGAAGAATTACTAGAAATGTTATCTAGTTCTTGGTGGGATTCTGAGTCTGAGTCGGCATCGGATTCTGAGTCAGAGTCTGAGTCAGATGCATTTACTGTTTCGTTATCATCATTGTTGTTTATTGGAGGTTCAACGTATTGTAATTCTTGAGAAAGAGTGTCTTGAAAAAGTAAATCTTCAGATAACAAAGCATTAATGATGTCATCATCTATGTCCATTAATGAATGGTTTTGTGATAAATTGTAATTTATGTTGATGTTTATGTTGGTGTTGGTGGATGATGGTATGGATTTACATATCAAATCTTCTCTGCACATTGGACATGATGTTCGTAACATCATGTTTTTAAAAATACAAGATGAATGAAAAACGTGACCACATGCAGTTGTTGTTTTATCTTTGTCTGTGATATCTTCCATACAAATTGGACATGATGTGTCTTCTGATGTTGAGATTGGTGTTGATGTTGTTTTTGTTACACAAAGATCAAATTCGTGTTCTAAATTACGAACAATAGAAGTAGAATAAGTTGTCATTTTGAATGTAGCAGAAAATATTTAAATTTTTTGAAATATCCTAGAACTTGTTGAATAAGAATTGAAGTTGATTAATAACTGGTAATAATAGTAAATTGTAGTAGTAATAGTAATCTTAATTTAAAAGCATATCATTTCAATTTTTTTATAAACAAAGTAAAAAAATGAAACACTTAAATTTTTACAAAACTGTTTCTATTTTATCATAAATCCATCCATCTTTTTTATCGTAAGGATAGTATAACCATTTATATGGTTTGTCATATGAATCAAATGATACGTTAATTTCTGATTGGTATATAGCATCATCTATCAAATCAATTCTATATATTTGAATATCATCTTTATTTTTAAAAATAATTGCTACAAATTTATAGTTATCTCTTATATCTAAATCTGAATCGTTTTCTTTTACTGGTGTTATCAATTTGATATTATATGTATAGTTTTCTTGTATGCAAACCGTATCAGATATCATCTTTTGACTTTTTTTTAAATCATAATTTAACTCTGAATATAATTCATAATCTTTAAATGATTTATTTGTTCCCAAACCATATGGTTCTTTTCCACCTTTTAATATTGATATTCCTTCACCATTTATAAATTTTGTTAATAAATTTGAAAAATGATCTTTTGATATTTTATCTATTTTCCACCATTCTTTATCATCATCCCAATGTTTAGTTCTACCTTTACGTGTATATTCATGCCACGCAATTAAACGATTTGGGTGAAACATGGAATATCCAAATGTATATGCTCTTATGGAAATATTTGTTTCTTCACCTGTAAAATATAAATTTGGATCATGCTGTACTTCAATAGAAAAAATACCTAATGTAAAACAAAAGTGAGCCGAGTAAAATTTTGCTTTTATCGGTTCATTCAATTTAGTTTCCTCTTCTGAAAATGATGAAGGCAAGCATAAAACAGCTTTGTATTCCGTGAATCTATCAAAAATCATTTTCCATGGAACCTTTACTCTTTCCTCTGGATCATTTTCAGGATTAAATGACGAAATATAACTAGTCAATAACGGTTTTTTATGTCCTTTTTCTTGTAAGCTTTTAATCATATTAATACAAATAGAATCCCAATTTTTAACAAATCGATGATGTGAATCCAATTGCAATGTATATTCTTCATTGTCATATAAATGCTGAATATTATTTCTAGCCCAGCATGCACCTTTCGATTCATGTGATGGAACGTCTATTATTTTAAATCTTGTATCATCTTTATATTCATCTAAGTTATCCCATACATCTTCTGTACTATGTTGCCAACATATAGCAAAAACTAATTTTTCTGGATGTTGTGCGTTTATTATACAATCTTTTATAGTAAGCAATAATTGAGGATCTCTATAACTTGCTATCTGTATAAAAATTTTATTATTATTCATTGTAATATTATTATACTATATATGGTATATGGTATATGGTATATGGTATTAATAGTGTTATTTTTTTAAGCAAAAAAAAATTGAAATTAATTTTTTTCATTTTGCTGATTAAAAACTATTACTTAATTTTCAGTTTAAATTTTCAATTTTATTGTTTGTTTGTTTGTTTCTTACTCATAAACTACCATGAGATTCGATAACGATACCGTAAAGAACTCTTTCCATGCTTATCTTGATACTGCAAAACTAGAGAAAAAAGGCTATCAATTAGAAGGTGTTACTTGGTGTGTCGAGAGAGAAATGGGTGTTATGATTAATTGTCCTGGTTCTGGTGTCGGGGATGGGGTGTCGCCTGGTACAACCAGCAGAAAATTTATCCGTGGTGGAATTGTTGCTGATGAAATGGGGTTAGGAAAAACTATCATGATGTTAGGTATTTGTTTATCTAACATGATGCCAAAGACGTTGATTGTACTACCATTTGCGCTATTAGATCAGTGGTGGATGCAAATCTATAAAACTACCGGTCATAAAGCAATTATCTATCACGGTGCTAATAAGAAAAAGTGTGGATTGGACGTGTTAAATAAATCTGCTATTGTTCTTACTACCTACGGAGCTATATGTGGTAAGCTTGACAAAGTGGAGAGTATCAAGAAAAACAAGGTAATTATCGAGAATGATTTACATAAGGTCCGTTGGAATCGTATTATCTTTGACGAGGCTCATCATTTACGCAATAAAAATACGTTGTTGTTTGTTGGGGCGTTAAGGTTGAAGGCGGGTATCCGTTGGTTTGTTACCGGCACACCTATTCAAAATAACGTGAAGGACTTTTACAGTTTGTGTTTATTGATGGGAATCCCTTGCAGTTTCATTAAAGACAATATCAATTTTATTAGAGAGCGTTTTGTATTGAAGAGAAGCAAGGCTGATGTAGGTATTTCGCTTTCTGGTATTGAAACTTTGTGTAAAACCGTTTCGTGGTATGGGGATGGTGAAGAGGAGAAGGTAATATCGAAAAAAATTCACTCTTTGTTGTCGTTTTCTGGTACAAATGTTGATGAGGATTCTGATGTTGATATTTTCGACCAAAAATATAAATTCATAGCAAAACCGGATAAAAATATGGTTATGATTTTATTGATACGTGCCAAACAATCATGTATTTCATCTAAATTGTTGCTTAAATCCGCGGAGGAAGGCGGTGTGTTTAATTCAAGCAAAATAAATAGTGTCGTTGATTTGATTGGGGAGCGAATCGGTAACGGAAATGGTAAGATTGTGTTTTGTGACTTTCACGAGGAGATGGACATCATTGAAAAGAGGTTGGGAGTGTTGGGGGTTAAAATTGGTAAAATTGATTCACGTGTTAAAAAGAGTGCCCGCGAAGAGTTGTTGAATGATCGTTATGACGTTTTGATTATTCAAATTAATTCTGGGTCTGAGGGGCTCAATTTACAAGAAAATTACTCGGAGGTGTATTTTGTAAGTCCGCATTGGAATCCTTCTATTGAAGATCAAGCTATTGGCAGGTGTTACAGGCTCGGACAGAAAAAGTGTGTGAGTGTGTTTCGATTTGAAATGGATGGTTTTGATGATGAAAAGAGAACATTGTCTGTTGAGCGTCACATTTCAAATATTCAAAATTCGAAGAGAGCGATGATTAGCGAAATATTTTAGAGGAAGGTTTTATTTGTATTAAATGTAACTTAAATAAATAGCGTAGTGCTTTTTTTTCAGTACTGGATAAAAAAGAGATTTGGTTATACAGTTACAAATTACAACGGGGATAATGGTTTGGTGTTTGTTTAGTCATCAAAACTGTCATCATCGGATGAATGATAATCATAATCTGTGTCGTTGTCATCGTCGTCGTTGATACATTTGCATTGAATTTTTTCTGGAATAGGGTAATTAGTACTTACCGATTGATATTCTCCACATAAGGAACAATTCACTGCTTGAAATTGTGGGTTCTCTCCATCGTCTTCATCATATACCCAAAATAACCAATGTTCGTCTGTGTCGGCACAAAAGGTAAATGAGTCTTCTGGATTTGCTCTTGAAATGCATGCTGTGTTTAATAAATGATGGATTCTATTTTTTTTGGATTTTATAAATTGCATGGTTTCCCATGATTTAGTGTCATAAAAGCAAAATTCTAATGATTGTAATTCTTCTGGGAAGTTAAATCTATTGATGCAAAGCTGTTTTGTTACACTCTTGGTGGTTGCGGTTGCGGTTGAGGTTGTTGTCATGGTTGAGGTTGCTGTTATTAAAGGTTTTGAAAAAAAAATCAATTTTTTTTTGATTGAGTTTTTGTTTCGTTTTTGTTTCATTTTTGTTTCGTTTTTGTTTCGTTTTTGTTTCGTTTTTGTTGGTGTTTTTTTATTTGTAATTAGTATAATAAATGCATAATATTGGTTTATTTTGGGTTTTTTGGTTGTTTATTTTATTATTAACCAATCAAAATGGGGTTTCTATAAAACCACGGATATCACAAACACCACCATGTTATGAATGCAAATTTTTTAAACCATTGTCTTATGGTAAATATGATACTTTTGGAAAGTGTAGTCTTTATATAAAAGTTTATGACGATATTTTACAATACGAATATGCTGACGTGGCTAGACAAAATAAGAAAAAATGTGGAGAAAACGGTACAGATTTTCAACCCAAGATCAAATAAAAAAAGGGAGTTGCTTATACGTTACATTTATAAAATTGTCTGGGTTGGTGGGTTGGTGGGTTGGTGGGTTGGTGGGTTGGTGGGTTTTTGGTTTAGATTAATATAATTTTAAAATATGATGTTCGATTAAATCAATAACATTACCTATATAATACCTGCATCTTTCAAATTTTTTGGCTTGGGCACGTGTCTTATCTTTACGGTGAATCTCGGTTAGTATATGAATACCTCTATCTACTACGATCTTTGCTAGTTTTTCACAGAAAGCGTTGTTCATTACGATAAATGGCATGTTATTATTGATAATTGTATATAATTCAATACATGTATCGATTCTGTCATTCAATGAATAATTATTTTTTTTTTGGTATTCTAGTGCATAAATTCGATGTCTGATAGATGCATATAATTGTTTTTTTTGGCTTGCTATAATTTCCGCTTCTGGAGTGTATATAGAGTTTTCGATTGCGCACTGTTCTGCTTGATACCTTCTTCTCTCATCAAACTCTTCATAGTTTCTTGAACTTCTACGCATTGTACGCATTGTCATTGGATGAGTTGATTTGGATGAGGTTGAGGCATCAACGGAACGTCCTGATCTTAGTTGCATATTGTCTTGTCTTGCTTTAGGTTGCTGTTAGTTAATAAACGATTGTAATTTACTTTTAGTATTGATAACTGGATTGGATTTGATTGGTTTGTTTTGTTCAAGTATGTTGGAGAGAAAATTGAATCAATTTTTTTTTCTGAATATGCATTTTTTAAGTTACTTAAATTTTTTTTAAAATTGAAATGTCACGAGGTAATACATAATAGTGATATAAAAGGAAATATGCGTACAATTATGATGATTGAACGTCCAGAAAACGCTGGTAAAATGATCGTTGATTTTCAACTAATTCGGGCTAATATGCATTATGCACCATTTGGGTTTGGTATTATTCGAATCGCACGTTTTGAAACCGCATTTAATCCTAAGAATTGTCAAGGTTATTACGGTGATATTTATTTTAAGAGGTTTATTCGTAAATGGAGAAAATGGACTAGTGAAATAAAACAGCGTCGGATTGATCGTTTTATGGGACAGGTTGTGTTAGATTATATTGATTTTATGAGTGATATTCAATATAGTATTATGGAATTTTTATGATGTATAAGATGCGTTTGAAAAAAATAAAAATTGATTTATTTTTATTTTTTTAATGTTGTTAGTAAGAATACTCCTCATTGTTATTTGTCATGTCGTATTTTGTTGAGCGTTTGCCTGATGACTTGGTATGTGTTATTAGGGATTATGTGTTATCGGTTGATATTAAACTGTTGTTGTTGTATCAAAAATATGAAATCGATGAAAAATTTATAAAAAAAATGTTGAGGGAATTTAGTTCGAAGCAATTAGAAGTCATAAACTGGAAGTATTTGTATTATAGAATTTTAACAGTGTCACCTCCTATGTGTGACAATAGGAATTTGGCTCCTATATTTGAATGTATTGATGATGAGAATTATTGTAATTGTGTTGATGAGAATTTAAATTTATTATGTCCGCCAAAATATAAACTGTATTGTAAATCGGTGAAAGGATTTCGTTTGGGGTCAGCGATTACAAGAAGTGACTATTATTCTGAAAATGTTCGTACTGAAATGGGTAGGAAACGTCAGCAAAATAGTAATATTATTAGCGGATTGATTTGTATAAAAAACGGTCGATGGAGTTCTGATGTGAGTGAATTTAATTGGTATATGTGTAATGTTGAATATGAATTGTTGCGGGTGTTGTTGATTTTGTCGTCTGATATTATTGCAAAAAAAAAGAAACATTATAAAATGCGAAAATAAAAAAATAAAGAATATACAGTGTGTGTGTGTGTGATTTTTGTAACTAATAAAATTCGTATTTTTCTCCCGGTGGAAACATATTATAAAATGCTTCTTTACAATATGTTTCACTTGTGTTTGTATAACTATTTATTTTTTCTTGAATTTTATTGGAAATATATTCATCGATATTATTATTTTTTTCTATTTCAATACTGGAAACTGATGTATCATCACGCCATAATCCTTTTATTTTTAATTCGCCTTTGCCATCTCTTTTGTCATTGATCCAAAAACCTATATATTCTTCTTCATAAAAATCTGGTGTTGGGTTAGGGTTCGGGTAGTAGTATTCTTTATATGAATATTTTCCGTATCCATGTTTAACGTCATCTTTCCATTCACCTTCATAAGTAATTACTATGTTATTGTTATGTGAAACATATTTACCTTTACCACATCTAAAGTTGTTATTAAATTCACCTTCATAAGTAAAATTTTTATTTTCATTTAATGAAATAAATTTACCTTTACCACACTTGACACCATTTTTAAATTCTCCTTCATATGTATATTCATTTTTAAACTGGTATTTTCCATACCCATGTTTTTCATTATTTTTATAATATCCTATGTAAGAACTTACTCCGTCTGAGTATGTCATACTACCATATCCATCTCTGATACTATCACTGTTTTCACGGTGTTGTAATTCACCTTTGTAGATGGATCCGTCATAATAAATAAGATAATCATCACCATATTCTTCAATTGCAGAACTATTTTCAATGCGATTTGGTTTTGTCATTTTTGGGTTTGGTTTGGTTTGGTTTGGTTTGGTTTGGTTTTAAAATCATTTTTTTTTTGAAATAAAAATAATTGTGGTTTATATAATGGGGGTGTGTGATGATTTATGGAAAAAAATCCCATTTGATGTTTTTGTTAATCATATTATGCCTTATGTTTATAAGAAACAGAATGTGATGCTGTTGGACGATATTAAGAATTTTGTTTTTGACTATCGTATGATTTGTGATTATTATTTTTACGGTTTGAATGAATATTGTTTGCTTGTCGATTTGGTTTTTTTCTGTAATGGCGGTGTTTCGTTGATCGAAAGAGTAGATAGTTGTTTTATTAATATTCTCGATCGGAATATCTTGTTTTATAGGTTTTCTTTAGATCAAAAATATGAGTTTGTTAATAGGCATTTTTATTTGAATGCTGGGACAAAAACTGAGATTAAAAACAAGTTTTTGTTGTCATTGATGACACCGAGCGAGAGAGCTGGTTTTATGAATGATTTTCTAATTTTGGATTTTGAGTAAGGGTTAGGGGGTGGAGGGGGTGGAGGGATGGGTGGATTATATCATTTTCTTATATATTTATATTCAGTATATATCCAATTGTATTCTAATGGGTTTTCTATATGATAAATTTGTTTTTTATTGCAAATAAAATGTTTGGGATATTGTCTTCCTATCCAAATTGAATATTTTACAAAATTACTATACTCGTTAATATTTACATTTATAAGGTCGGAATTATGTGCTTGTCTGCCTTTATAATTATATAAATTAGGTAAATGGTATGTGTATTTAATTGTGTTGTGCAAGTTCTCTTTAATGCGTAGTTTTGGCATAAAAAAATGTAGTAATTTGTATCTATAATCTGTTTTTGGAATTATAGATGTTATGACCCCTTTTCTTATAATGAAATGTTCATCGTATAAAAGAATATTCTTTATTAGATCATATGGTAATTTACAAAATATAAAGTTGTTCATCTTAATTAGTTGGGTATAATAATAATAATAATAATGATATGTTTATTTTTTATTTTTTGTTATAAATAAAAAATAAATATAATTAAAATTGAAGCGGTTTTTGTTTTGGGGGTATTAAAATAAAAACAAAGTTGAATTAATATGTCGCATCATTTTATTTGTTCTAATATACTATGCGGTCCTGCATCTACTGATAATCTGGGGGATTATGAACTTGCAAAAGTAGTTCATAAGTATTTTACGGAGAGAAAAGGTGGGGGCGGGAGTGGGGGTTGTGGTAGAGATGAGGGGTGGGATAGAGATGAGGATTGTGGGTTGCATATTAGGTTACCCGAAATTACAATTGAAGGAATTAAAGTGAATCCCGTGTTTATTGGAAATGCGAATGGGTTGTCGTTGATTTTATACGGTATTGATATTTGGATGTATAAGAAAAAGAGGTTAATTACAATGGATAGTGTCGTGACATGCAAACCTATTTTATATAAAAAAACGTATATAGGACGACTTGTTGGGGGTTACGAATATGGTGTGAGTGATTATAATATGGTTCTTACAAAAATTAGTGAAGATGTTTGTTCTATGAAATTAAATAAATTGGAGGGGGTATTATATACTGTGGATAACTTGCATCCGTTAAGGAGTGGTGATGGTGATGGTGATGGTGATGGTGTGAATTGGGTCGATGAAGAGGATGAGATTTTGAGTTGCTTACCATGTGGTGAAGGTGAAGGTGAGGAATGTTGTGTTTGTTTGGATGTAACAAAAACAACTACACCATGTGGTCATAAACTATGTGTTGTTTGTTGGGGTAATATTAGGATGGTTCGTCAAAGATTACCTTGTCCTATTTGTAGAGAGAATCTGAGACAGAGAGAGAAGTTGGCTCATTTGTTTCCACCAGGGTTTATTGGATTGGATAATTTACATGCGGATTTTTATGATCGTGGGGGTGATGGTGGTGATGATCTTGTTGGTCCTACTCGTCCTGGTCGTCTTACTGGGATTTATAATGAAAATACGGGGAATATTATGCCAATTGATGGCGGTGCGGGTGATGACAGTGACGACGACGATAGTGACGATGATAACGACTTGTATTTTTGGGAAGATTATGAAGGGGAGAGA
>Ga0214923_10000831_pt1 | contig 45730 bp, 44 predicted proteins | sample LL1510_MetaG_FD_177993 | JGI IMG/M metagenome (GOLD analysis project Ga0214923, IMG submission 177993) | Freshwater microbial communities from Lake Lanier, Atlanta, Georgia, United States - LL-1510 | ecosystem: Environmental > Aquatic > Freshwater > Lake | place: USA: Georgia | collected... | reverse complement strand
ATTCAATTCGTTTAAGGGTTCTTTTAAAAGCAGACTACGAATTCAATAATACGTCAAAAAGCATTGACTACATATGCGATGAGTTTAAAATAAAAAAAGAGGATTTGATGTCATTTAGAAACGATAGAGAGAAAGAAAAAGCTGAAAAGGAAAGACTAAAGAAAAACAAGGAAGAACAGAAGGGTGATAATTTGTTAGAGAAAACCATTAATAAATTCAAATATGTGAAGGAGTCAAAGACGCCTGAGATTATGTCGGAAAAACAACAGCTCGCATTTGATTTATTCAATGCAGGTGAAAATGTATTTATAACAAGTCCAGCAGGATGTGGAAAAACTCATTTAATAAAGAAAATATGTAGTCATCACCAACATAGTAATATCGGAATAACGTCAACTACTGGAACATCAGCCATTTTAATAAATGGCACAACGTTACATTCATTTCTAGGAATCGGTTTAGGTGACATGGAGGTTACTCAATTATACATGCACATTAAGAATAAATCATATCTTCTTAAGAGATGGAAGGATTTGGAGATATTAATAATTGATGAGATCTCTATGCTCTCGCCGAAATTATTTGATAAACTTGAACAGCTGGCTAGAGTTATAAGAAAGAATAACAGACCATTTGGTGGTATTCAATTATTACTATCAGGAGATCTTTTTCAGTTACCAGTTGTTGGTGAGACGAATTCGTTTTGTTTTGATGCTGAATCATGGAGCAAATGCATTGCCAAAAAGAACATTGTGTATTTTGATAAGAATTTTCGTCAGGGTGATGTTGTTTTTCAGAATATCCTTGGTGAGATAAGACACGGAAAAGTAAGTGATGAGACTATGGATATATTGAGAACAAGAGTTGATGTTGAACTAGTCAATGAATTTGGAATTCTTCCGACAAAGATATTTTCATTGAACCGCGACGTTGATAATGAGAATGAACGTGAACTGAATAAATTGTCGTTGAAAAATAAAAATCTAGAATTCATGGAATACGAGCTTACATATGATGTTCTGAAGACTAACCTGACAAATATAGAAGGCAAGATTAAAAAAACATGTAATGTGCCATTCACTTTGCAATTGTGTGTAGGAGCTCAAGTTATGCTTCTTATCAACTTAGATTTAGATTTAAAATTGTGTAACGGAAGCAGAGGTGTTGTTATTGGATTTGAGAATGAATTACCTGTGGTTCGTTTTTTGAATGGGTTGGTGAGAGTGATTGACCACAAAGTTTGGACTGTTGAGGAAAATAAGGTTCCTATATTCATGTTTACACAAATTCCATTAAAGGTCGCGTTTGCGTGTTCTGGTCACAAGTCACAAGGATTGTCAATTGATTATGCCCAGGTTGATCTTGCAAATATTTTTGAATATGGACAGGCATATGTTTGTTTGAGCAGAGTGAGAACTCTAGAGGGATTGTCTATTAAAAATTTGAACAAGGAATGTTTTAGAACGAATCAAAAAGTCATTGATTTTTATGATAGCTTAATGTAATTTGATTTGACTTGTAGTTTATTTTCTTAACCATATTAGGTTAAGAAAAATTATGTTAATTTAGTTACATGGATTTCCTCTTCTTTCTCTTGGACTTTCTCTTGGACTTTCTCTTGGACTTTGACTTTCTCTTGGACTTTGACTTTCTCTTGGACTTTGACTTTCTCTTGGACTTTGACTTTCTCTTGGACTTTGACTTTCTCTTTGTCTTTGACTTCTTTATTTGAGAAGTTTTTTTACCGTCACTAACTTTTTCTTTGTGTTCATTTTTAACAATCTTCTTGCCAAATTCAATCTTTCCGATTTTAGAATAGTCTATATTTCTTCCTATTGTTAAGTTATAATCTTTAAAATTGGATTTAGGAGAATGAATGTAACTTAAAATTATGTTTTTTGTATTTTCAGAAATTTTCCTTGATTCCAATGATGTCTCATTTAAACTATTTATTTTATTTTGTAGCTGTTCAATACTCAAAAATATTTTTTTTTCATCATCTCCTAGTTTATAAGGACTTTTCGGACATTTTGATTCACTATAGCTTTCTCTTATTTCTTCAACAGTGCAATTTTTTATTATAGACATTTGACTGTTTTCTTTTGAAAAGCAACAATAATCTTGAAAATTAAATGATGATGTGTCTATTGACTTATTATCAGCTATTTTGTGTTGAAAATATATTGATCGTTGCAATCTTAATTCTGGTGGTAAATTCGTATCCACTATGTGATTATATGTAAAACAGGTTATATTATCTGGTTGTTTTCCAGTTGTAAATGGACAAATTAAATATAATGGTCTTAGACCATTAGTTAACAAATTTAATTGATCCCCTGAATAAATCATATCATCACACATTACAATAATTGCATTTTCAGGTATTTCCTTTTCTTTTATTATTGTTAATATTTTAGGTTTAACTTTCATTAAGTTGTAAACAATTTCAGAAACCCAGCTATTTGATTTTTCCTTAAAAGGAGGAATATATAAATAAAAGTTTGTTGGCTCGTCAATTTTGATTTCTTCTTCAAATAATTCCACACTTTTCTTCAATGAAAACAAAAAATCATCAATGCTTATATAATTCATAGTCAAAAAAAACAATAACATTTTTTCAAAATTAGTCAAGTCCGACAGTCTATTCTCTTTAATACAATCACATTTTGTCGAATCATTAGTATGAGCTTCTATATATTCAATTATTATATCATCATTTATACCATGTTCTATTCTAGGTATTGGAATTTTAGTTTCGGATTCATTATTCCCCCCTTTTATTTTTTTTAATGGGGGTTCACTAATATCTCCTAAACCTGTTTTATCATCCATTTCTTTATTCTTTATTGTATATATAAATAAAAAAAATTACAGAAACTTTTCCCACTCCTTCTCAATGATCCTAACTGGATGAGTATCTAGAGATCCTAGCTCATGATACTTCTTGATTTCTTCATAAAACGATTTGATCCTAGGTAAACTTTGCTCCCACCACTCGTAATCTCTTTCAATTTCTATATAATGAAGTATTCCAGATGATTCAGGCGCATTCGGCTCAATATAGAATTCCACATAATGTGTTTTATCACAATCAAACATATTCATATAGACTTGGCATTGAGACCAGTAATACTTCGGTATATTATCTAAAGTAAGCGGTTCCGTTCTGTTTTTTTTCAAAGGGCATTTAATTTCAATTATTCGTTTCTCTTTAGGAACAATATTGTCATTCACTTCGTATACTTCAGATATCTTTCGTTTCTTTGTTTTCTTGTCCTCTTTTGCTATTATACCATCACATCGTCCAGTAATCCATTCATACTCTGGATGTTTTGCATTTGTCTGAATAGAATCTACCTTATTACCAGTATATTCAACGTAATTATTAATAGCAACTTGTTCGTATCTATTACCGTGTTCAGTGAATTTATTACCGAAGAAAGGGAACTTCTTCTCTATTTTCTCTTCAAGTAAATTAAAGGGGGTTTGATATGGATTTAAATTTAAAATTGTACCGAAATCTCTAGCATTTATATTAGGAATTTTTCGTTTCATGATTTATTATTTTGTTATTATTTTTTAAATGCTGTATATAATAAAAAAACAAATGAGACCAAGTTTTATTTTACAAATCATTTCAGGATTTCTTATACTATATTCTATACTATTAATTTCACAGAACTATAAAACTTACGTAGATGATTCCGATAAATATAAATTGATTGTTATAGTGTTTATGGCGAGTATTGCATTCGGAATACATGGCATCCAACATTCCATTGAAGAAATACATTATAACTTCAACCCACTAGAAGGTAATTGGGGAACATATAGTTATAATGAAGACGAAGATGAAGATTACGATTAATTCATCTTTATCATCATCATTCTCTTTAATATTTTTTTAACCATTTTGCGAGGTTAAAAAAATAAATTCATCGTTTTCACATAATTTCAGAAGACTTATTCTTGATTATGTAATTCGCGTTCCAAATTACACCATCACCAAGAACGGTTGTAATGCAAAGAAATAGCAAACCCATGACACGATACCATTGAACATCCTCCTCTTCAATTGAGCCTGCTAAAAGTAATATAGATGCGATAGCTGTTAAAATTAGATTAAATACTGAAAGAGAAACACAATTATAATGTGTTGCGATCGGCCACATAATAGCACTTCCTAAGAATAATGCGATTGTTAAAAATAGATTAATACCCTTCATTATTCCTTTTTTTGGTGGACGAATTATCCAGCTTGTAATTGAAACAATAAAACCAATCATTGCTAATATCTGAAATATCATAAGAATTGAAATAACATCCTTATTCAAATCAAACCAGAATGGATGATCTATGTATGATTTATTGCTGTCTTTAACTAGGTAAATGTAATATGTTAATAACACAGAAATCGCCAATAATAATAAAATTACCAAATGTATAAAACGCATTTTAATTTATAATTATATATTTTTATTTTGAAAAAATTACTTATTAGTTGAACCAAAACCACCATCATTTCTCGCCGTAATACCTAAATCATTAATGTTATCAATCTCCTCTGTTAAATAATGCATATGTTTTTCTAAAATCAACTGACAGCATTTAAAAGGCAGTTTCAAATCTTCAATTTTGTCATCTATCTTACTTAAACAGATTTTCAAAGTTCCTCTGTAAGTCCCGTCAATAATTCCCATGGAATTCGTTAGTATGTAACCTGATTTCGTAAGAGAGCTTCTAGGAACAATTTTAGTATAGTACCCAAACGGCGGGGAAACAACTATACCTGTGTCATACATTGCTGTTTTGCTCCCGATATTCTTGACTTTTTCAATAATTGTCAAATCATAACCTACATCACTCGCCCGATCCTTTTGGGGAATAACTGCATCTGGACTCGTTTTCACGAATTTACAAACTGGAATCGTCTTCTTACAAACCCAGTCCATGTAATTGTTATAATTGTCACTGTTTCTATAACGTGAATCAGAATTGTCATATATCTTACTCAAAAAATCAAGGGAGTTATAATTTGAGTATGAAATAGTGACATTTCCATAATCACATTTTATATTACCGAATGTAGTTATCAAATTGATAATAGAAAGATTTACCGGGGAGCGTTTGAAATAGAAGTGACATCTAAATTCATCATTGAGATATGTTTTTCTAGACACGCTTCCGAATCTATCAAAAATCGCACGCACAAATACACTCTTGCTCTCATCATTTATCATTAACTCCTTGTCATCTGAAAAGATATCAAGAGCGAGTGCATTTTCATATATCTCACTCTCTTTATTAAAATTTGTAAAATCGTAGTTACTTTCCATCTTGCTTTTGTTATTAATACATTCTTTCATTCTTAAATTTCATTTTTTTCTTAACAAACAAGCATTGTTAAGAAAAAATAATAAGTGCACGAGAAAACTTACTTCTTATTTTTGTACTTCAATTTCTTCTCATCAGAGAATTTCTCCCATTTCGTTTTAAGATAGTTCAAGATGCCATCTGAATCCAACTCAGGATGTGATTTTCTAGTCTTATTTCTCTTGCTTCTTACAAATTTGGTATAACCCTCATCCTTTTCTTTGCGTTTTGATCTTTTTATGGTCTTGTCATCTTTCGTTTCGGTTGATTCCGAAGTTTTCTTATCATCGCCTAAATCTTTAGAATCATCTGTCTTACTAGACAATATATTCTTCTTGTTCATTTTTCTTATCAGCGGAACATAATTAGTCATCTCACTCTTGTATCTATTACGGTCTTCTTTGGATTTAAGCTCAAAGTTAATGACTTCCTGACTATTCTCCTTTTTTAATTTTTTCCACAACACTCCTAATTTAGAAACAATCTCCTTCACACTCAATTCAGGATATTCCTCCTTCAATTTCTCTCTATATACTTCGCAGAAATAAAGATATCCCGATTTACCTCTCTTTGGCTTATCAGGATCTTTGATTGTAATATTATTTTTTTTTATCACCTTTATAAACTGTTCTTGATTTTTTTTGGATTTCCAACTATCAATTAGTTCCGCATTATTATCTGATCCATTATTATTAGATTGAATAAATTCTAAAACAAATTGACTTATATTTTCAACAAACATTTCTATATTTTTATGTACAATTTTGTATTTCTTAAATCTTATTTTTATATAATTTTATATAAAAATTAAACTATCTCAGATACAACTTTTAGCCTACAACATAGGGATGATTTTCATCTATTAAAGGCTTTTCGCCTTTGTTCATGGACTCTTTCATGCTGAAATGCACTATGTAAATCCCAAATACACCAAACAACAAATTGAAAAACATAAAAACAAACATATCATGTGTTGAACCGTCTTCACATTTCTCTTCAAATAAAAGAGATATACCAACGATTAACCATATAACATTGATTATATTAATGCCATGGACAATTACTCTCAGAACCACGCGATATATACTGTATTTACTCACTGTGAAATAAATAAAAATTAATATTGTTAAACAAATGGAAAAAATATTCTTAACAACCGACCATTCATACAAGTTAATATCTCCGTCATGTTGTTTAGACAAAGTATCTCCACACAAAAGGTATTCTTTGTTAACTTCACTTATCACAAATTCTACGAAAGGAACAATGATTAGGAAAAATATTAATAGTCTTGAAATTGCGTATTCGTTATTCATGTTAGATTGTGAAATTTGAAAAATCATTTTCAAACAAAAATCATTTTTTATTTGGAAAAAAAACTATATAATCGCCGTCTTACCTTCATATTCATCAAATGGACTAGATAAAACATAAGGCGAACCAAGTAATCCGAGATCTTTTCCTTTTGTAGTAGGCGTTGACACAGGAGGAGGCATCGGCACGACATTGATTAATTCATTTACGAACTCTTTTTTATTATAAATGAAACTCAAAATGAATAAAATCAAGATTGTAAATACGATAGATAAATTAATTGAGTTCAATATCAATTTTGTTTTTCTATCCTCACGTTTCTTTGCATCTTCCACTTCTTGTTCTTGTTCTTTCGCATTTTCAAGTACTAGAAATATTTGAATCGTTAATATTATAAAAAGAAGAATGATCGTCATTATATAGTATATTGAATAAAATGAGTTGTAGAAAAAAAAGAATGAGACAATGGCGAAAGATATTATTAAAGAATATGTTGATATCCAGTATTCAAAATAATTAGTTTTCGCAAAGTTTTCTTTATTTCCAAAAGCAATTGTTGAAAGAATTAAATATACAAGCAACAAACCACAATATACAAAATGTATTCTATTATCCTTGATTTCATAAAGCGTGGACATTATATTTATATATACAAAATAATTAAAAAAAAATCTATAGAATTAAACTATAAAATTAATCATATACAAATACATAAATGAAATTTATCAATCATTATCATTCTCCAACACTTTTTGAAAGTCCAATCATATTAAATTACTTCAGTAAAAAATTGCTTTTGGATATATCACCGTTTCAAAATAAAGATAATGATCTTATTATCACTCACCACAACAACATAAATGTAAATGACTCAGTTGATAACTATTTACTAAAGTCAATCAATTACAGATTAGATAATATAGAACGCAATAGAAATTCATTCATGAATAAAAATTCAATAAAAAATCAGAAGATTAGAGACATTATTATAATTTTGAAGATCTATAAAAACCACCTTGAAAAATCTAATAAAGAAGATGACGCTATCTCTTTAATAAAAAAGAATTTGAATGATAAAACAGAATGGTTGAATCGCAGAATCATAAATAATAATAAGAAACTACTTAATTTAATAGAAAGCTACCAATACTATTCAAAATACATCTCTGAAGGGAGTAAAACAAAGAAAATGCTTCACGTGAAAAATAAAATGCATGAGCATTATAATAAAGAAATCGGGAGTGTGAAAAATAGAATCAAAATTCTCAATGACAAACTTTCTATGTTGTCATATTTCAAAGACAATATAGAACAAATACAAGAATCATCATACATAAACAAATACATTAAAGTCTTCCTTGATGACAATTTAAACGAAAACAATAATGTGAAAAGCAACTTGAATGAGGTTTTATTGTATTTAAATTATATTTCTGGTAAATATTATGATGATATAAAATTGACAACAAAGACACCTCTAAAATCTCCTTCTAACACAAATATGATTTGTGAAATACGAGCTCTCAGTAGTTCTTCATAAATTATTTTATTTTTCGTAACCATTCATTTTCATTAGTTACGAAAAAAATTTGAAAAATATATATTAAAAAAATTGAAAATTTATATTTATCATCCGAAAAAAAAATAAAAAATGGAGACTAATTCAATATTTTCTTACTTCTGGCATACTGACGACAAGAATGATTCAAACACATCAATTCGTCTTTATGGTTTGTCTGAAGACAATAAAAACATGTGTTTGAGAATATCTGACTTCACACCATACATTTACATTGAATTGCCTACACATATTGATTGGAATAGTGGAAACAAAGCCCAGCTTTTGGGAGACAAGATTGATCAGTTAATTGGCGATGAACAGCATTTTCCGATAGTCAAAAAGGTTTATTATAAATACAGATTGTATTACGCGAATCTAAATAAGGATGGATCAAGAAAAAAGTTCCCTTATCTTTTTTGCAATTTCGCTTCTATAAGTAGCATCAAACTACTTTCTTACAGATTGAAAAAACCTATATTAGTAAAAGATATTGGAATGATCACTTTGAAAATACAAGAGCAGGATGCCGATCCTATATTGCAGCTGACTTGTTTCAAGAATCTCCCGACTGCCGGATGGATTAATTTCACTGGTAAAAAAATGGGAGACCTTGAGAAGCTCACACTATGTGATTTAGAATATGAAGTGAGTTATAAGAAACTTTCTAGAAACGAAACCAAAACTATTCTGGCGAAACCTAAAATCATGGGATTTGATATTGAGGTTAACTCCACTAACATATCAGCCATGCCAAAGGCTGAGAATCAAGGCGATAAAGTATTTCAGATATCTTGTGTATTCGCCAGAGAAGGAAACCCAAATGACATGAAATCTTATTTACTGTCTCTAGGAAAGCCAGATGAAAAACTAGGCGGAGAGAATGTGATTATTTATTCTTTCAAGACAGAGGCCGGATTACTTGAAGGATTCACAAAGTTGATAAGAAAGGAAAATCCTAATATCATTGCTGGATATAATATATTAGGATTTGATATACCTTATATGATTGATCGCGCGAAGAATGATTGCACATCGTTTTGTATTAGCGAGTTTGACAAGTTGGGATTCCACAAGTACAATCACGCAAAAGAACGCACGATCCGATGGTCGTCATCTGCTTTCAAAAATCAGGAGTTTCAGTATCTTGATGGCGAAGGGCGTTTATTTGTTGATATTCTTCCTCTGGTTAAAAGAGATTACAAGATGGATAACTACAAGCTAAAAACAGTTGCTGAATTCTTTTTGAAAGATGATTCCAAAGATCCATTAAGTGTCAAAGGCATATTCAAATGCTACAGAGAAGGAACCAAGAAGGAGTTAGATGGTTCTTATAGCAAAAAAGCAATCAAGGCGATAAGTCTAGTTGGGAAATATTGCGTTAAAGATTCAGAGCTAGTTATCAAATTGATGGACGTTTTACAGACTTGGACTGGATTGTGTGAAATGGCTTCAACCTGCGGCACTTCTATATTCTCCTTGTATACTCAAGGACAACAGATCAAAGTTTTTAGTCAGGTGTATAAATATTGCTTTCAGAATAATATGGTTGTTGAGAAAGATGGTTATGTCGCAGCTGATAACGAACGATATGTAGGTGCTCATGTGTTTACACCGATTCCTGGAATTTATGAACGTGTACTTCCGTTTGATTTCAGTAGCCTTTATCCGACTACGATTATAGCTTACAATATTGATTTTTCCACGTTAGTAAAAGATGGTGATGATATACCTGATAGTAAATGCCATGTCATGGAATGGAGTGATCACATAGCCTGCTTAGTAAAAGGTTCAAATATTACAACAGATGGTTTCGGGATAGAAATCGAAAATTTAAATTTGTGTTATGAAAAAATATTATCTCACTCAAATGAAACAAACCAACTTGAATATAAAAAACAGGTCAACTTTTTTAATCAAGGAAAAAAACAATGCATAAAAATAACTTATGAGGACGGAACTAATTTAATTTGCACACCAGAACATAAAATAATGACATCTGATAATGTTTGGATTGATGCTAAGGATATAATTATTAATAAAACCAAAATAAAAAAAAGCATTACTTTTCCGAAGACAAATTTTAAAAATTATATTTGTGATTTCAATCTAGATTTCGGAACATTAAACTTGAATATGACAAATTGTTATGAAGTTAAAAGATTCGCGATATTCTGTAGAATATTTGGAATGATTTACACTGATGGAAGTCTATCTAGAAATAGGGCAACTATATATTGTGGTGATATTGTTGACGTTGAATCAGTAATAAATGACATTGAATTTGTTTGTGGAAAAAAAGCAGAATATAAGTTCATTGATAGGCAAAGTTCAAAATATTTCAAAATATCAATACCATTTGAATTTCACAATAGTTCTTTGTGGACATTGGGAGATGGTTGTGATGGAAGAATGAATAGAGAAAGCAAAATACCAGAATTTATATTAAACAACAAATGCCCTTTAATTTTAAAAAGAGAATTTTTAGGTGGAATGTTTGGAGGGGATGGTTCCCCGCCTAATTATTCGGAGAAAATGAAATCTTACAACACAATTTCCTTTTTCAAGTCTAAAAATAATTGTCAGCTGGAAAATCTAAAAACTTTTATGGAATCCTTGCAAAGTTTATTACTAGATAATTTCAATATAAGAAGCTATATACTTGGTCCATACGAAAAAGACGCAAAAGATTGTTTCACAAGCAGTCTAAACATTAATGTTAATGATGTTATACTTTTCAATGAATTAATTGGCTTTAGATATTGTATATATAAATCTTTTAAACTAGAGACATTCTGTAGTTATAAAAAATTAATGAAGAATGTTTTTTTTCAGAGAGATAGATCTTTTAAAACAATAAAAAAACTAAAAGAAACCATGAGCTGGGATGAAGCAGTAAAAAAAGGTCACGAAATTATTAGAAAAGAAGAAATTATATTAAATAATCATTATGCCTTTCCGAATAAACTGGCTTGTATTGATTCAAATAGAAGACCTAAAAATGGAGACAAAATTACATTTTGGAGCTCAAAATTCCCATCTTTTGAAGTTTATATGAAAAAGTTGAAAGTCTATCATTGTTTTGTTGATTCAAAAAGTGACGATGAATCTACAATATATTGTAAAAATAGATTTAAAATTGACGACATACCATATTATGAACTAGAAGTTATTGATATTCAAACAGTTGGCGAGTTTGAAGTTTTTGACATTGAAGTTGAAACAAACCATTCCTTTTTAGCAGACGGAACGGTTGTTCATAACTGCTCTCATGATCCAAAGGTGATTAGGAAAAAAAAATTAACAGACTATATTGATAGTGAAAAAAAACTAATTACTGAATTGCGAGAACGCCGAGATAAAAAGATCAATAAATTCTGTAGAGATGAAATTGTTAGAGAAATCAACAAAAAAGTAGAAGAGCTCAAACCATACATTGAAGAACGTTCAGAACTAACCAAGGCAATTTCGAAAAATCCGATGTGTGCTAAACGATATTATAGATTTCTAAAAGAGCCGAAAGGTGTCTTACCAACGATTTTGCAAAATTTATTGGATGCAAGAAAAAATACAAGAACTGAAATTAAAAAACATAAACAAGAAATAAAAGGGTTGACCGAAAAAGACAAGGATAAAATAAGCGAACTTGAAATGTTGAATAGTGTTTTGGATAAAAGACAATTGGCTTATAAAATTTCTGCAAACTCAATGTACGGCGCTCTCGGTGTTAAAAAAGGATATTTGCCATTCATGGCTGGGGCAATGACGGTGACCTATATGGGACGAACTAACATAGAAATCGTAGCTAAAACGATTCCTGAAAAATATGGAGGTGAATTAGTGTATGGTGACACGGACTCGAATTATATTCATTTTCCACATATAAAAACAGCCCAAGAATCATGGGACTATTCCATAATGGTCGCAGAGGAAGTATCTAAACTATTTCCGAAACCCATCAAGCTAGAATTTGAGGAAGCGATCTATTGGCGTTTCTTCATTCTAACAAAGAAGCGTTACATGTATAGGTCTTGTGGACGAGATGGAGTTGTAAGTAATAAGATAGGTAAAAAAGGAGTTCTCTTGGCAAGAAGAGATTCATCAGTGTTTGTTAGAAACCTATATGAACAACTGATTATGAAAATTTTTGATAGACAGGACAGAGATGATATCCTATTCTTTGTTATTGAACAATTCAATAAACTCTGCTCAAACTCCTTTCCGTATAAAGACTTTGTGGTTACGAAATCCGTCGGAGGAACAAATAACTTCCATATGTCAGATGATAACTGCCTAATTGACGGAGAGTCGTGTTTGGAAGCGTATATTGATGAAAAAGGTAAGAACAAAATCAAGATCGGTGATTATATAGTCCCTGTTTTACCAAAAGACAAAAAGGAGTTTGAAAAACAGCTCAAATTGAAAGACGCCTCTACAATAAAAGAATACTATGAAAGATGTCTTCCAGCGCAAGTTCAGCTTGCAGAGAAGATGAAGCGACGAGGTCAAATCGTTCAGAGTGGTTCAAGAATTGAGTATCTTATAACTGATATAGAAAATCATACAGGGAAACAGTTTGAGAAGATTGAAAGCATTGATTATTTCAAAAATCATAGTAACATTTTAACGATTGATTTCTTTTATTACATGAAGATTGCGATAAACTCAATAGACGAGATTCTGAATATCGCTTTTTCAAAGGAGAGTCCGGATGTCAAATATAAGTTCAAGAAAGATTTTATAAATGAACAATATAACTTCAGATATAAAGTGCGACGAAAAGTTCTTGAGCAAATTAAGAATTTATCAAATCCTTCTATTAAATTTGTATGATGCTTTTTCGCAAATGATATAAATAAATATAAAAAAAATATTATATTTTTTATTAATTATAATAAATAATAAATGGGAAATATTACATCAACGATAGATGAATCCGGAAAAATTCTAAGTTCCGAGTTCGCAGGCACATCTCACAATATTACAGCTAATCAAACAATAATTAATAGCAAAGATGTTAGATTTGATTCAGATAATCAGATAATAAATTTCAGTGGCATTGGCAAAACTGTCAATTTTCAGACTGGAACAGCTGTTACGTATTATGATGCACCGATGTTTAACAGTCCATCTGGTTTTAGAATAAATGAAACAGGATTCTTGGAAGATGGTAAAATATCTTCTGTATTCTTACCGAGAATGATGAATGTTGATTCATTGACTGCTTCTGGCGATATTACGGCAAAAAATTTCGTTATTAAAGATGGTAAATTTATCGGTCCTCTAGAGGGTGACGTAAAAGGTGATTTAACTGGTGATGTAACAGGAAATCTTACAGGCGATGTTTATGGAACATTGTTCGGTAGTATGACCGGTCCAACTTCATCTATAAATATAGGTGGTGGAATTATAGGTAATAGCATTACAGGAACAAACTTTTATACTACTGAAGGCGGATCATTCAACGGAACCTTGAATGGAACATTGATAGGTAATATGGCAGGGCGAGGTTCATCTATAAATATAAACGGAGGAATAACTGGTACGAACTTCTATACTATTGACGATGGATCGTTCAATGGAAACCTTATTGGCGATGTTACCGGAAATGTGAATGGTAGTTTAACTGGTGATGTGACTGGTAATTTAACTGGTGATGTGACTGGAACATTGTTCGGTGGTATGTCTGGAACAGCTTCGTATATAAATATAGGCGGAGGAATAACTGGTGCGAGTTTTTATTCATCTTCCCAAACTGGATTTTATGGTAACTTGAAAGGCAATGTTGACGGTAATGTTGACGGTAATTTAACTGGTAATGTAATTGGAACTACATCATCAATAAATATAGGAGGTGGAATAACTGGTTCGTCTTTTTATACCACTGGAACAGGTAAATTTGTCGGTCCTTTAGAGGGTGATGTAACTGGAGATTTAACTGGTAATGTAATTGGAACTGCATCATCAATAAATATAGGAGGTGGAATAACTGGTTCATCTTTTTATACCACTGGAACAGGTAAATTTGTCGGTCCTTTAGAGGGTGATGTAACCGGAGATTTAATAAATGGTAACATGACTGGAAGCGGAACAATAAATATAACAGGTGGAATTACCGGTTCTAATTTTTATTCATCATCTCAAACTGGATTTTATGGAAACTTGAAAGGTAATGTTGACGGTAATGTAACTGGTAATGTAACTGGTAATGTAACTGGAAACATACTAGTAACCGAAAAATATAAGGATGGAGGTGGAATCAAAATAGGACAAGATAACTGGGTTATAGCTGAAAATAGTTCAGAACAGCTTTGTTTTTATAATAAGGAATATGATGCTGTCAAGCCAATAGCCTGCATTGGAGGAGGAAATATAGAAACTAACCCTCAAGCAGGTAAATTGATACCAGGTTCCGCGTAAAGCATAAAAAATAAATTCTAATTTATAATATTTGTTTTTGTAATAAAATAAATGGAATCTAACAAAGAAGTAATAAGTAAATTGAAATTTATTGGAAAACTTCAAAAAGGTGAAAAAATAAATATAAGAATGTTATATGTCCAGCAAGATGGAGTTATTACTCAGTTTATAAGAACATTTCTTCAAGATAATCGCAGTAAAACACTGAGCTTTATTCAAGATACAATAAATAAATCATTTGATTTAATTACCTATTATGATAAATCTACTAGATTATCCGAAAGAATCATGTCTAATAATTTGATAGACGATTTGAAACGGTCAAAGAACGGTCTAGTTAACCTAAAAGATACTTATTGTGATGATGTAAAATTTTGCTGTGATTTAGAAACATTACTTCAATTGATTGATGCAAAATTAATTGAGTACAATAAATATGATGTAAATTCATCATTACCACCACCTCCTGATTTTGAACATGGTTTTGAGCATAATGGTGAACATAAATCCACTTGAGAGTATGTTTAGAAATTTCTGTATATAATTTTTAATAAACTTGATTTTATTAAAAATGCGATTGGATATATTAGCGGTATATTTAAACAATTATTATATGATCTGAACGTTATAAAGCGAATAGATTTTTTATTCCGTCAAATTTCATTTTGAGTTTATTATATTCCTCCTTTACTGAAGAATACTCTGAACTCATTTTATTGTATTCATCAGTTATTTTGGTATACTGAGCTTTGTGATTATCTATTTCCTTTTGATATTTCTCGCAATCTCTATTGCGATCATTGAGTTTATCTTGTAATTTGCTTATACGTTTTGCCTGATTTTCATTATTCGAATCAATAGAGCTCTTGAAATCTAATAAATATTTATCAAGAAATTTGAAATTTACTGTAAAATCAACATCACTTGCCGCCATCTCTATATCTGGTTCCTTTACTTCAACTTCCTTTATTTCAACTTCTTTTATTTCAATTGAATTTATAGATCCAGTCGTCTCTTCTGGTTCGTGAGAAGCCTCTTCCTCTGAAACATCTTCTGTTTTTGGATCCTCTTCATCAGCCGGTTCTTTTTCCTCCTCCTCTTGAACTTTCTCATCATCAACATCATCGCCTTCCGTTTCAACTTCCTCCTCAATCAAAGACGAATCGTACTTGAATTTCCACTTTTCACAAAGCTCTAGTGCCTCTTCATCAAGAGATATCAACTCATTATTAACATAGCGTCCTATAACCAATTTTTCAGTTGATGATTTGAAAACCAAAGTAGAATCAGGGTGCCACATAGTATCATATTCTTTTAATTTTTTTAAAATAATCTTAGTCATTTTTATTTAACCTTGTAAATCTTTAAATGAATAAAATATTCCAAATTATAAGATGATTTAAAACAAAGTGAATTAAAATAAAAATGTCAATTGATAAAAAAACAATTTTACATATTGCATCGGAAATTATTGTTATTGGTGGAATAAGTGTTTATTTCTCAGCACAAAACAGAAAATGTCAGGAGAAGATTTCAATTCTAGAACATAAAATTCAACAACAAGAACTGATTATACAAAATCACGAGCAATTGTTGCTTAAGCTATTGAACAATGTTAACTTACTAAATAACAATATAAATGCAATCCAACAGAATAGCAAAAAGAAGAAAACGCCGTCTTCATCGTCAGCCACTTCTTCAGTTAGTCAAAATTCAAACGAAATCAATTTCATGCAGGCTAACAATGCAAATACTCAGCCTCTATATGAAAAACCATTAGTTCAACCTAGTTTTCCAAAAGATCAGATAATAATAATGGAGGTTAAAAGTAGTGGTAATGATAAAAACAATTCAATTTACTCTTCTTCCAAAGTTGAAGAAATTCCAGATGACATTGAAACAAAGACGTTGTCAGTAGTTGACCAGTCATACGATGATTTAGATAAAGAACTTGAAAATGAATTAAATGAAATGGAACTGGAAAAAGAGTTAAGCGAATTAAATGATGTTGATGAAATTAAAGTGGAAGAAGTTGCCGAAGACGAAAACGATGACGATGACGAATAAAATAATATAATATAATTATTTTTTCTTAACTATGTTATTTAGTTAAGAAAAAACATAAGATGCATTTACAGTAATCCAAGATGTTTGAAAATTGTATTATTTATTATGCTTTCGTTGATTCTATTTACGTTGTTATTAATTTCAAATAAATTCTCCTCTATATCATTAATATCATTTATTTCATCAACTTCTTCAATCTCGTCTCCTTCTTCGAAATAGTTTAACTTTTCACTTATAACTTTATCTTCGTTCATATCTCTGTCTTCGTTCATATCTCTGTCTTCGTCCATATCTCTGTCTTCATTTCTCTCATAATCAACATTTATATCATCAACATTTCGGTCTTCATTTCGGTCTTCATACACTTCCTCTCGTTTTATTAAAGATTTAGGTGACTGAGGTGAAACATCTATCATCCGTCTTTTTCTTTTTCTTTTTATTATAAACGGGGATGATGGAGACGAGTATTGAACTTCCTTAATGCATTTTTTTGATTCTAAATGTTTTTTCATTTTCAATTTTGAAACCATTTTACTACATCTCTCGCATTTTATTTTGACATTACGGGGATTTATTGAAGACTCTGGCGATCTCTTAGGTGAAAGTGATCTCTTAGGTGAAAGTGATCTTTTAGGTGAAGGTGATCTCTTAGGTGAAGGTGATCTCTTAGGTGAAAGTGATTTCTTTTCGCATAATCCCGTAGATTTATTTCTCCTTGTTCCATTCGGACATTTTTTTAATTTCCCGGTTTTTGTATTCTTTTTTGGAGATAGAGATTTCTTTTTTGGAGTCAGAGATTTCTTTTTTGGTGAAGCTGATTTTCGTGGTGTAAGAGATTTCTTTTTTGGTGAAGCCGATTTTCGTGGTGTAAGAGATTTCTTTTTTGGTGAAGCCGATTTTCGTGGTGTAAGAGATTTCTTTTTCAGTGAAGGTGATTTTCTTGGTGATAGAGATTTCTTTTTCGGTGATAATGAAGCATTTAGTCTTTTTGGAATTGCAAGACCAGAATTCAGAATAATAAATCTTAAATCTTTAGCACTCAAGCTTTTCATTTGTTTCCCAGTTGGGTTTAAATTATTTTGCTCAATGTATTTCAAATAATCATCTTTGCTATCCCAGTTTTCAAGATTTAGTCTAGCATTATTGATTTCCCCACCTGCCAATGACTGCATTTCGCGAATCTTTGTATATACTATGTATACCTGTTCTGCATTTAAATTTTTGAAAACGCAATATTCACCGCTGTTAAAGTCAACAGTTTTAGAACCTTTTGCTGGTTTTGGGACTCTGTTTATTCCTAATTTATTGAGAATTTCTCTTACAGTTGCGACGCCGAGTTTTTTATTCTTTTTCAATTCATCTTCGAAAATAAATATTCCATTATCCTTCTTCATTTTATTTTATAATATAATATATATATATTTTTTTATATTTTATATATTTCATTGTGGATATTTTTTGTTAAAAATGTAGGATGTTTCTGAAAAAAGATACTTAAAGTGGTCTTAATTTTAATGTAAATGACAAAACAAAACATAAAAGTTATAAAAATTCCACTTACTACCGAGGAAAAATTAGCTCAGAATCGTCAACAGGTTTTTCCACGAATGCCCAGACTTTATTTAGAACTTTTAGAAAACAAAACAAAAATCAAACAAGATCTTGTTAACAAAGATTACGTACCTACATCATTGACTAATAATAAAGATTCATACTCAAACTACGATAAATACAAGGAGAAGGATGATTCATACGATAAATACAAAGAGAAGGATGACTCATATGATAAATACAAGGAGAAGGAAGATTCATATGATAAATACAAGGAGAAGGATGATTCGTATGATAAATACAAGGATAAGGATAACTCATATGATAAATACAAGGATAAGGATAACTCATATGATAAATACAAGGAGAAGGAAGATTCGTATGATAAATACAAGGAAAAGGATGATTCGCATGATAAATACAAGGAGAAGGAAGATTCATATGATAAATACAAAGAGAAGGAAGATTCATATGATAAATACAAGGAGGCGGAAGATTCATATGATAAATACAAGAAGGATGACTCGTATGATAAATACAAAGAGAAGGATGATTCGTATGATAAATACAATGAAAAGGATGATTCATATGATAAGAACAAAGATGACTATCCACAAAAGGAAGAGAATGAAAAAAATGAGGATGATAAATATAAAAAAGAGGCAGATGATGATTTTGAATCACGTTTAGATAAATTTTTGAATGAAGATAAACACAAGAATGATGATGACCAGGAAATTAAATCACCATCAAGCGATATATCCGACAGACTAAAGGAGTTGTTAAACGAAAAGAATGATAAATACTCTCGTGATAGAAGTGATAAATACAGTAGGCATAGAAGTCTATCAAATTTCAAAAGCGTTGAGCATTACAGGAAGAATAATGATATTGAAATGCCTCCTACTTTGGCAGAAATAGAATCACGCGGTGGATATGTTAGAAAAAAGGAACTAAGAGATATAAATCAAACAAATTATAGTGACCAACAAGAGGAGGATCTGAAGAGAGAGTTGATGTTTAAGATAGATTTATTGAAAAAATCATATCCAAACTCACACATTCCTGAATTTAGTATACATTCGGACTATCAAACTATGAAAAAGACCTATGATTCTACAGTAAGAAGACTATCTCTAGATTCTTCAGTTGATAACTACAAAAGTTATTTAATAGGTGGATTCATGGTTTGTGAATTTCTTCTCGGAAATTACTTGGGTTTTGATATGCAGGGATTCACACAACAGCAGATATTGTCGATGAATTCTTATGAGAAGCTATTGATAGAGCTTGGTGAGAAGTCTTACATGCCTCAGGGATCCAAATGGCCTGTTGAAGTTCGTCTTCTATTTTTGATTATAATGAATGCTGTTTTATTCATAATAAGCAAAATGATAATGAAAAAGACGGGAAGCAATTTATTGGGAATGATTAATAGTTTGAATTCAAGCAATCCTTCATCACAAACTAGTAATGTTCAAAAGAAGAAAATGAAACCACCAAGTATTAACTTAGATGAAATTCCAGAGGCTTCTGACTTATAAAAAGTTTGACATACTTAAATTTTTCTTAACAAATAACTCTGTTAAGAAAAAAATATCAGGGATTAATAAATAATATTTTTTTTTTGTAAATAAATAATATATTTTAAATTAATAAAAATGTCAGGAATAGTAAATTTAGAAAGTGCATTAAGAACTTGCAAAGTTGATACCGCTTATCAACAAAGAATACAATCAGATAGATTTTTGAATCCGAAAAATTTGGTTTGCCCTGTCTGGAATGGTTTAGATGCTGCTGGTAGAGTATCTTGTGTAGACTCCTTCTATACAAAAAGAGAAGGATGCAATAGTGCTCTTGATAGAGTTGGTGTTGAAAATATTCAAAGACCTCAGTATATGCAATACATTAGTGATTTCGCATCCGGTAATAATTATAACCATAATAGTTTGGTTCCAGCAGTTCCTGGTTCTAGTGTTGGAGTTGAGGGATTTGCTCTTAATAAGCAGAAACAATAATAAACTTATCTATTAAGTAGAAAATTCCAAAATCTAGCATACCTTATTATATCTTCTTCTTTCACTTTCTTGCTGTTAAAAAAAGAAATTATTTTGACGTTTTCCAGCTCTTTCGTAAAGATGAAATTCACCTTTTCAGAATCTATTATGTAATTTCTTCCTAGAACCATGAATCCTCCGACTAATGCAACAGGATTAAGATTTTGAATTTGATTCTCTGTGAATCTACTTTCAATGTAATCATTTATCAATTTGTGGTCATAATTAATCTGTTTTTGTCTTATCAATTGTGAATACCTTCTAAAAAACTGATCGTCTAATTCAGAACAAATTTCAGTAACAGATGATGTCAATACTTCAAGAGGTGTCTTGTTTTTGCGCTCCGTGTAATTTTTATTATTTCTAGATATAGTTCTTGATTTTGAATAGATATCTTGTTTAAGCATTTTATTATTTATTATATTGTAAATAAATAATAAAAAATACATTCTCGTTGTGATTTTTGTTAGTTATAGTAATACTAAAAATATATAAAATTATATTTATGAAAAAAAACTATATATTTCTGGAACAGGTTTATAATACCCTCTATTTTTCATATTTTGAATCGCAAATGATGCTGCTCTCTGTTCCGAATCACCCTTAAGAGATGCAACTCCTTCTCCCAATTTGTAGGATCGTCCCTTGTAAATCTGATATACATTTGTGCGATTAATTTTCTCGCCTTCGCATTTAATCGTTTCATATTTTAACGCACCCAAAACTTCTGAACCAAAAAAATCATAAAGTTCCTTCAAACGTGTTTTCGCATCATACAAATCTTCATACTTAAGTGAAATATCAATCTTGTCAAATATAGAACCAAGAATATTATACACAACAGAGTATCCTACACATTCTTTTATGTGAGAATCAATAATGAATTCTGTCGCTCCAATGAATGCTTCAAAGACATCTTCCAAAAGAGGTTTCTTGTTTCGGCTTCTCTCATCCTCTGATGCGGTTATAAAATCCCAGAAACCAAGACCATCGGCAATAGAAGCAAACGATTGCTTTGCGCCGTAATTGATTCTCAATCTAGCAACTACTTTTACTCCTTGTGGACACATGAGTTTAGGAAATCTTCTATGCATATACCAAACAATAAATTTGTTTGCAGTAATATCACCGAATTGTTCGTAAACTTCATAATTTTTTTCTGGATCAGCCGAATCAGAAGTGAAAACATTATCGTATATTTTCATACTCTCATCGTTCATGAGAAGATCTATGTAATGAATTTTTAATTTACTTGTCACCAATAAATTAAAAATCAAATCCTTGAAATCTTTCCCACGTGATCCATTGTAAATAACTACTTCTTCGTTTTCAATACTCATTTTTTATAATGTGTGTTTTATATATTATATTTTTTTAAAAAAATCAATTTTCTGTATTAATATAAAAATGTCGTCTTGTTCAAATTGTAATATTCAAAATTCCAATCCAAGTATAGGTGAAATTGGTACTAAAACAAGGAGAGATAGAACAAATAAAGTTGATGTTACAAAGAGATATAATCCTGCTGCTTTATTAAACTCAAATTTAAATACAAATACTACGACAGCTGTCGCAAAAGCTTTAGGAAACGTTCAAACACAAATCGGAACAGTAGAGTCTAAAGCAACAGTTGCAAAGAAAAAGACAATAAGTAATATTAACCAATCCACATTAAATGTTCTGAAGGATGTTATAGATATTACAGTTTCTGACATACAGGTCAAGGAAGCCGATAAATCAAAAATAAAGAAGGTTTCCAGAAATGTCGCACAAACTACAATAATGGAAGATAAAAAGAAAGAGAATGTATTCAAACCGAAACCAAGAAGACAAATCAAGTTAGCTAGTCTCAAAAATAAAAATGTAGAAATCCAAAAAGTTGATGCAAAGAAAAACAAAACTAGGAGTAAACAAGCGAAATCTGTCGGAACAGATCTAGCATCGTCACCTTCATTTCAGGCTAAATTCAATTCATTATCCCAACTGAACATTGAACAGGAGAAGATGAAGATTGATTTTGAGCTACCGAGTTCTTTTAATGGTAAAAAAGTCTGGGCGAAATATATTAGAGATGTAAGAAGTCAAGGATTATGTGGTTCTTGTTGGGCGTTTGCTTCATTATTTGTATTGCAGACTAGACTGTCTATCTATTCAAGAGGTAAATATAATTTTAATCTATCACCAGCTAAAATGATATTTTGTAGTATTACAGATGATTCATATGAGGAAGATTTCATAAATTCTCTAAAGAAACAATTGGACGAAGGGAACTATTATGATTTTAAGAAAGATATAGTTGATTTAGATAAAATCAAAGATGTTACATATGGATGTGAAGGGAAAAATTTGATCAATGCCTGGCAGTTTCTTTATAGATTCGGATCACCAGATAATTCGTGTTTTTTATATGGAGATGAGAATAATTACTACGAAAACAACGTTACTCCTGATTTGACTAGCACTGATAATGTGCCTGATGCATGTTCTGTCTATGCTAAAAATACATATGACTATTGCCCATCATCAAAGACAAATATGATAACTCATAGATCCGGTGGATTTTATTTAGTTCCTGGTGTTGAAAGCAAAAGTGAGAATAAGCAATCTGGAACGGAATATAATATCCGAAAGGAAATATATAAATGGGGTCCATGTACAACTGGAATGATGATATACCAAGACTTCATTGATTGGGATGGAAAAGGAGTTTATGTCTACAACAAAAGATCTGAAAAAATCGGAGGTCATGCAGTCGTTTTAATGGGATGGGGAGAGGAGAATGGCAAACTGTTTTGGCTAGTCCGAAACTCTTGGGGATCGGATTGGGGAAAAAATGATGGCTATTTCAAAATATTAAGAGGAGTGAATCATTGTGAAATTGAAGAGAATGTAATTGTCGGAGTTCCAAATATTCCTGCATTAAGACTATTTTTAGATTATCCGTTGTTGTATCAGAAAGAAGATTTAATAGGTCAAGTATTATGGAGAATAAACGATGATGGACTAAAAGAAACAACATTAGAGAGATTGGCATTAGGTAAAATTGATAACAAAGATATTGAAAATCAATCTTATTATTCAATAAAATCGTTCCCAAACTTTTATGAATTTCTATCTGCGAAAGTTGACGATGTATCAAAAGAGAATTTTAATCAGATAATAATTAGAAGACATGAAGTTTATAAAAAGGATATAGTCCCGAGCAAGTTCAAAATAGCATTGATTATTATTCTAATTTTATTTTTTTTTTATATGTAATTTTATGTGTGATTATAATAAATGACATTTAAATATATAAAAAAAACACATCTTCATTCAAGGAAGAAAAAGATAAAGACTTTGAAATCTCGCTCGCCAAAAAAGAGTAAGCGCAAAATGTCTGTGCGGAAAAAAAGAAAGCTTTTGGATTCCGGTAAAAAATCAAATAAAAATACATATGATATAATAACTCTCACAAACTGTCCATATTGCTCTAAATTAATTAAATTACTAAAAGATAAAAATATCAAATACAATAATTTAGAAATACAGAACAACGACGCAACAAAGAAGAACATATGTAATCTTTTCGTCAAAAAAGTTTTTCAAATAGAACACAACACTTTTCCAAAAATCTTTGTAAATGGAAAATTTATCGGAGGATTAGATAAATTTAGTAATATATTTAAAGATTAAAGACAATGAAAAAAAAATGAAAAACGTCACAACATACAATTTGAGTAATATAAAACAATTGATAGAATTAAATAATGACAAAATAAATTTTGAATTAGATTTTCAAGTTGAGGCTAAGGATGGCAAACAGTTTGATGCTTTGGTTGTCACACAGCAAATGTTAGATTCGGATACACCTCTTCAATACCAGAAAGCTGATGGTGTAATATCTGGTAAAATCGTATCTGATAAAAACATCTATCAAAATTATTTGTTGCTTTTGAAATCTGATAATCCAGTTGAATGCAAAGTTTTATTGAATTTGAAGGATATCCCTCCTTCCCAGGAAATAATTCAACAACAACAACAAAAACAGCAACAGCAGCAACAACAAAAGCGAGATATTGAACAGTTTAAGATTCAAGAACAACAACAGCTCCTCAAGAAAACGATTGATAATAAAAAGACCAAAACGAACTGGTTTTCAAAAAAGAAGATTCTCATTTATATCATAATTTTATGTATACTAATTTTTGCAATTTGGTATTTTTACTTCAGAAAAACTGATGATGAATCTTCCGGTCTTCCAAAATCTACAATACCTAAATCCACGAATAGTCTAGACAAAGACCTTTCCGAGAAAATAAGCAGTCAAATTACAAGCACTATATCTGAAAAATTGGACGGGCTAACCGATAAAATAAATCACAATATAAGTAACGGTTTAAATAATGGATTGAATAGTAAAGTTGATGGACTAACTGCGCAAATCAATGAAAAGTTTGATGGTCTTGGATCTCGTATTACTGATGGTTTAACTGACAAGGTTGAAGTTTTAGGAACTAAAATTGCCGATGGATTAAGCAGCAAAGTTGAAGGATTAGGCGCAAAGATAACTGATGGATTAAGTAGCAAAGTTGAAGGATTAGGTGAAAAGATAACTGATGGATTAAGTAGCAAAGTTGAAGGATTGGGTGAAAAGATAACTGATGGATTAAGTAGCAAAGTTGATGGACTAGGAACAAAGATATCTGATGGATTAAGTAGTAAAGTTGATGGATTAGGCGCAAAGATAACTGATGGATTAAGTAGTAAAGTTGATGGATTAGGAGAAAAGATAACTGATGGATTGAGTAGTAAAGTTGATGGCATCGTTGATGTATTAGGAACCAAACTTAACGATGGAATAAATAACAACATTGATGGAATTAAATCTCAATTTGAAAAAATCAAAACTCAATCGTCTACAGATGGGCTTCTAAAAAAGAAACTAAAGGATTTCAAAATTCCAAATATGTAAAAGAGTGTGTTTAAAGAATTAATACATGATTATAAAATGAATAACAATGGTAATAAAAAAAGAGATCATATATCCTGTATTTTTAGAGTGTTTACAATTTACTAACGATTTTTTCTGGGAAAATATCTTTGAGGATCTAGCATATGGAAAAACGCCTTACGGAACTTACATTAACAAGGATTTTCTCTGTTGTAATTATAAAGACAAAGAATTCAGCTATAAGATTGAAAAGAAAGAACCGGAACAATTGTATAATGACATATTATTCCTATTAGGTAAAAAATTAGGCATTCTATCATTGAAGGACAAAAATAATAAGCAAATAGATTTCAAAAACATAGAGAACGAATTAAAGGAATGTAGAAAGAATTGGTCTAATATAAGGAAGAAGAATATAAAGGACTTGCTTATAGAAAGATACGTTCTAAACATGAAAGATAAATATTTATTAACATTCAAACAAGCGCAGGAATTACTTTCTCACATTTTCATAGGATTGGTTTTCAAAGTAATAAGTGTTAAGGATATCAAATATAGCGATGGTGTAATAACTAGTATAGAAGGTATAACTTTTGAAAATAAAAAAATCAACATGGAAAAGAACATTTACGATAATGAAATTGAATTCAGAAAGTGTATCATAATAGACAAAAATGAAATGAGTGAAAACTGGTATAAGTATATATCTAATCTGAAAAAGATTGTTTAATTTATTGAATTTCCAAAATATAATCATATTTTAGAATTAAATTACTTAAAAAAATATGTATATAATATAAAAATAAATGAGTAACATAAAATATCTGGAAGTTGATAGTACATATCGCGATAGAAATCGTTTCCCCAACCCGGGAAGTTTTGAGATACCTATATCTCAAACCGGAAGGAAATCCGGAAAGGATGCGATTGACCCTGTAAGTTTGGGCACGCCTGTTATTTCCTGGACATCAAATAATTTAAGTGTAGATAATCCAAATATTTCAAAATTAGTATGTAATGTTGAGCCAAAAACAACTGCTCTTTCTGGTCTATCAAACACAACAAATTTTATAATCAATTCAGCAATGCGTTTACATCAACTCGCGGATTATTACGAAGGTCTTATAATTGAAGATGCGGCATTTTATAATCGCCGCAGAATTACAAACTACTTTTTCCTTGGTTCGTTTGGTATTTATGATAGAGCTGAGATCACTGTTGATGCGCCTTTTCCTGAAACATTCGTTCCTGGAAATCAAATCAATATTTATGATCCGAGTGATATCTCTAATCCATCATATCCTTTATTCTGGGTTCCTGCAGGAAGAAATCTAGAAGATCAATACATTAATCACCTTTTCTACAACGAGATTTTAAATGAATGGAGAAACATAGTTTACTATAATAATGTGACACATTGCGTTCTTTTAGAAGCATCCGACGATAATCCATTACCTGGTTCATGGAATATTACTGATAATTACAGTATTCGCAAAGAACCTCCTTTTATACCAGCTAGAGGTCAAGTTAATCCATTTATTGTTTCAGCAACACAATCAACAATTACTTTTTCCGAAGATCTAAAAGGATTAGACGATACTAAATTTATAAGAATTGTTCCTGATATATACAACTACAATATCACACCTCCCTTCAATGAATGTTGTAGAATACTTTCATATGATTCTAGCACTAAAACCGCAAAGGTGCACCCGAGTTTTTCAACAGCTCCGTTTGTTGATAGTTACATTGAGATACTTAACTTCTCATATGACAATTTGAACCCGTTTGTTTATACCGGAAGTCTTGCATCTCAACAGGAGTTAGTTTGCTATGAGGTTGAATTATTAAGTCTCATTTTACCAACAGAAACTATTGATGTCGCGAACGGTGGATCAATAAGCTACTATCCATATATTTATGTAGAACTATCAAATACATGTTCAAGTTCTAGAAATATCATATACTCAAATAATCCAAACGCAACGAAACAATTATTTAGAGTTCCAGTTTTTGATGTTCAAGAGAATCCTGTTTTCACTAAAATTGGAGGAGGAATGTCACAAACAATCAAGTTCAAACCGAATGATACACTGCGTTTCGCTGTAACTCTCCCAAACGGTGAGGTATATGAAAATATCATAGAAGAAAAATTTTCACCGTTTGCCCCAGAACCAAGAATACAAATCAGCGCCATGTTCTCATTGAAGCGCCTCGTATGATTAGCAAAGCTATTGATTGGGATTTCAAAACGATAGACATCAACAAAACTAAAGGGTTTTAGCCCAAATTAGATGTCAATCTTTTATGAGAATTCCTGTTTATGAGTGAGGTTAAAAAAATGATTTTTTTTAGAATTATTTTAGTAAACAACACATTTATACTTTTAAGTGAAATATCTATTACAAGATGCCTAATTCGTGGCGTGTAATGCTATCTAGTTCTCTTTGGAATCAAAAGAAATACGAAGAGGACTTTGCTACTCGTCCTGAAGTGCGACGGTTAGCACAATCAAAGGGGCGTTGTAAAATGGTTTCTGTCCCTAAAATTGGGGATATGGTTTCCTTTGTGATGAAAGGAAAAATTGTAATGAAAGGAATTGTGGAAAGTAATGGTTTTGAAAATGGAACAGATCATAAAGAACATTCTTGTAATGTTGGTGTGATGCGTTATCACAGTATCCCTACTGAGTTTGTTTGGGTAAGAATTGAAGAAGTTGGACTTTCTGAAAATATCCGACCCACAGGGCAACGAACCTGGGCTAAGATGTCGGTTTGAAATGTGAGTTGGTCTAAATAAACCGTTGCAATTATGAAATTTATTTTGTTGTAAAATAAATTTTCAAAATGAATATTATATTTACAATAAATAAATGACAGATGAAACGAAAAACGACATATTATTTGATATAATTGATTTTGTAGATCCTAGTATAACAGAAGATGAATATGAAACTGTTAAAATTATGTATAAAAGCATTTGCGCAAACGATATAAACTCAACAAATATTATAAATCAGATTGCTGTGTTAATGAAAATCGTTGGATCTTTTGAAAAAATAAAAAATTCAGATAAGAAAAAACTAGTTATATTTGTCATCAAGAAAGTCGTTGAAGTAAATGTAAAAGATCCTGATGAATTTCAAATGTTAAACTTATTTATTGATAATATACTTCCAAACGTAATCGACACAATGTGCTCTATTGATTCGGGAAAAATAATTATAAACCAAACCGATCAGATTATGAACTCGCTATGCTGTCTACCTTTTTGCGTTTGAACTACTTAATATTTTCTTAACCCATTTATAGGTTAAGAAAATGAATATCATTTACTTTGTTGCAAAATTTTGAAGATATAAATTATTACTTTGCACTTCAATACAACTTTTAGATGTTTCACGACCTTTTACATCAATAGCATAAAAGCAAAGTCCGCCGGTGTTGTTTTTGGATTTTGAGAATTTCCACTTATATTTGTCAGCATCTAAAATAATACCATCATTTTGAAATACAGGAGAATCTTTTGAAGTATTAGCAGATGGCGAAGTATTAGCAGATGGCGAAGTATTAGCAGATGGCGAAGTATTAGCAGATGGCGAAGTATTAGCTGAATTTGACTTATTAGCTGAATCTGATATTACTAACGCGCAAATTGACAATATGATTGATAATAATGACAATGACAGTGTTGTAATGAGAACAATCATCTTTCCGTTTGGTCCAAGTTTATCCAATATGTCCATTATATTTATTTATTTATACTTAATGATTTTTTTTTCTTTTTTTTCAAACTTTTGATTTTTTTCCTATATAAACTTCTACACTTTGTTGTTCTGCAGTTTCTTAATTTGAAATCCAATTTCAAAAACTTATCACAATCTTCGGAAACCTTGCATTTCTTCAAGCACTTCTTATACGCCTTCTCATAAATTTCTCTTTTGCTTAACATTATTTTATTATAAACCAATATTTTTTCTTTTATTGAATTACATTTCCGGTATATTATCAATATCCTCTTCTTCAGCATTTGCATTGGCCATTTTATAATCCCTTTCAGTTTTGATTCTATATCCCTTCCATTTCATTCCAATGTCCAAATCACCCCAAAGTTTTATAAAATATTCCTTGAGTTCATTCTTACCAGGAATTTGCTGTCTTGGATAAGCTTGTTTATACCAATCCTGGAACTCTGAATTCAAATCTGACAACAATAGATATCTATCAGGCTCTTCCATAATCTTCTCCTCAATAAATTGTCTATAAGAATCATTTTGCTTCTGATACATCGCAGTCGCAACTCTGACCTTCTCTGGTTCAATTCTAACTGTAATATTCTGTCTATGCTTCAACAATACCCAAGCAAAAGCTTCCACAAGTTCAGGAATTTTCTTGTTAAATTCTCTATCCATAGGAAATCTCTTCTCTCTCAATTGCTCTTCATAAGACGCCGGACAAGGGTCGCCAGGTCTCACAAAAGTTGATTCAAAAGGTATAACTCGGATTCTGTTAAATGTTGCTTTGTCTGCATATTTCAATCTAGGAAGTTTGTTTGTGATAAAGATCAACTTGAACATCGGTTTGATTTCACGAGTCTGTTTACCTTTTTCAAACAAATCACGAACAAAATAACTATCATCACCAGATAAAGTCTTCAAGTATCCGATGTTAATTTCCTCATCACCATCTGGTTCCTCAAGAACTGCCCAACGAACACCTCCACCAGCTCTTGCTAGTTCTGGATTAGCAGCACCATTCGCAACTTTCTTACCAGTCAACAAAGTCGTGCTGAATTTGATTGCATATTCTCCAAGCATCTTTTCAAATATATTTTGAGTCACAGACTTTCCATTATCACCTTCACCTGTCCAGAACAAAACAACCTTCTGCTGATTGCCACCCAAAAATACATCAGATGCTTGATCAAGAAAGTATTGTCTGACAGATGTATCCGGAAATATCTTTTCAAGAAAATTATGAACCGCAAATATTCTATCATCTGTTTCATTGAATTCAACATAATTAATTGGCATAGTCTTACTTATATAGTCCTCTGGTTTACCATTTCTGAAAATATTCTCATTCAAATCATACACTCCATTCTTAAATGCGATCAAATATGGATTCGTATCAAGCTTCTTGTAGAAATTCTTGTCGAAAAACAAATCTGCTGCTTCTCTCATGACACAAGTTTTATAAGGAGCAGATTTTAAATTTGAAATCATCTTTGTTGTTTGTTTGAGTCTTTCCTGGAATGTCTTTTCCTCAGCTTTATCAGATGCCGCTACTGCCGAAAATAAGGAATGTCCATATTCAGTAAAACGAGACACTATATCAGTTGAAATGTGATTTCTCAAAAAGACACCTTCCTCTATCTCCTCCCAGTGATGGTTCTTATATTGATACCAAATTTTATTGCTTATGCTTGAACAAACAAATTCAGTGCAATATTCATTATATAAAATTTGAGCAATGTCATAATGAGATCCCTGGATTGACTCCTTCAAGGATTTTTGTCCTTCCTCATATTTGAATTTCGCATAAAGTTCGGGATTATCAATAGACGCATAATATTTCAATGTTCCAAGACCCAAATCTTTCTTGATCATCTTTTTCCATTCTGTATAACAAACATCTTCATCAAACTTTTCATTGTCATTTGATGAAAAATTGATCCATTGATTCAATGCTTCATCACATCCATCTCCGACATTATACAATATCCATCCGATTTCCATCCATTCACGATAGTTCTCACATCTAAAACGCGCTAGCATCGGAATTAATTTTGAAGTGGTTTTTAGTGCATCAGCAACAGATACCTTCATTTGTTGAGGTTCTTTATTCTTGTTTTTGTTTCTATTCATCATGTTTTCTTTTAATGGCGAAATGATGCCAGGTTTGATTTCGTTAACTTGTCTGTAATGAGGATTGATACTCAAAATTCTCGGTAAATTTGCCATGATATTATTATTGATATCAATGACAGATTCATCGGTATCATATATCTTGTAATATCTAAAAGCCTTCTCCAGACTTATTTCTTCACAACGAGAATTGAATATTTTAGTAAGTAAATAAGGGTCTTTGTCAACAGATTTTCTACTACCATAAAGTAACCACGGAGATTTGACAATATGTTCGTCCAGCAATTGACTTGAATCGGTTATACCTAAATTTTCAAACACATTTTCTTCTTTTAATAAATTCTTTAATCTTGGATGCAAATGCATTTCAATATCAGTCTTCTTTAGAAAGACGTTAGGAAACGCTAAATGAAATCCATTTTTCAAATAAGTCAAAACTTCTTTTCCATTATTTATGGTATTGGAATAAATTGGCTTCTCAAGCAAAACACAAATTAAATTATCATCAGTACAGCCATCAATAATTGTTCTTAAAACAGATTGATACATTCCAATAATGTCTCTTACATTCTTTTCAGTATATAAATGCTCTCCTAATACTAATTCATCTGTTAATTTCAATTTGATATCAAAATCTGCGATAACTTGCATGTAATTACCAATCTTTTCGGCTATACCAAGCACTCCGTTTGAATCCTCAACAACTATTTTACAATAAATATCCCAGAAATTTTCTAAATTGTCACGACTAAAGCGAAATTTACCTGGTTCATTTTCTAATAATGAAACATGAGAATAAAACGTATCGTCTACATAATGCTTCTTTAAAAAGTTTTTCATTGTTGAATTCATTTTATAATATAACCTTTTTATTAATTTTAAATTTTTATTTTTTTATTTTCATTTTTTTTCAATTTTTATGTAAAACCTGTTAACGTCTTTATTCCAGTCGGTTTTACATATTCCTTTAGCTTTTCTACAAACTCCGAAATCATTTTCTGATCACTGTATTTCGTAATCAATATTCTCTCAATATCGTTCAAACTTATCCCAAACAAAAAAATTGACGCGTAATTAGATTCTTTTTTATCCATTTTGAATATTTTCACTAACAAAAGCGAAATCACTTCTAGATAATCCATCAAATCACATAAAATTCCGCACCTGTCATCTTCTAATTTGTAAATTTCATGAATGTGTGTTCTAAAATACACTTCCTTCAATTCATCCATAGAATGCTTTATTAATTTGCTATTGAAAAAACAAATAAACTCATCATCGTAATTAGATAAAAACTGTTCCATCAATTCACCATCCATCTTCTTTTATTTTTATTTTTAATTTAAAACTTTGAGATTAGTAAATAAAAAAATGATGAGTTATTTATATGGATGTGAAAGTAATAAGGACGACAGAGATGATGAAACTAAGAATGAAATCTTTGTTATAGATAATTATACCGATGATGATAATAAGTTAGTTCATCTGACCGATTTACAGCAATGTTTCAAAACATGGAAAGAAGTCACAGAATCTACAACTTGTGATTCTGACTGTCCTTATTATAATAAAGAAGAGGAAGGTGAACAAGGCGAGGGTGAGGGTGAGGAAGATGAAGATGGCGAGGAAGATGGCGAAGAAGATGGCGAAGAAGATGGCGAGCAAAACAATGAATGTGAAGATAGATTGAACTACAACGATATGGATGAATCCTCCTTTGAAGAAAAAATATATATTATTAGCATGAACAATATACCTTATTTCTATGATGATAATTTAAGCTCCATTAGAAACACAATGTGGGACATTGCCAACAGTTTGCTCAAGGACAAGGACATGTACTATGATTCAAACAAACATTACATACTTACAAACAATTCAAATGAAATAAAGATCATTTGTCCTTATAATTTTCTTTGGTTTTTCAACTACAATCACACAGTCGCTGAACTAAAGATTGATTATGCAGTTAAATACAATGCTATTATTGTCAAGAATAAACAAGAATAAACAAGAATAAAATATTTTTTTTATATTTCCATAATATAAAAAATGAAATGTTCAGAATATTCAACTCTCGGAGTCTATCGTAATATTATGATGCCTGCAAAAAAATCAGATTTCCGCAGAAAGAAAAAGGTCTCTGAAAAATTTGATCCTCTCAATATAGACAAAATTGAATCGGAATTGGGATGCTCAAATGTTGAAAAAGAATACTGTAATAAATACTCAAAAGAGTGTGTTTTAAATTCAAACAGAGAACCTATATGTAAAATCGGCGAAACAAACACATATCAAAATACTCTAAAAAATATGAGAATTCAAAAATAAATACTACATTTTTATCCACTATAAGTCCATTTACTTTTGCATTTAAGACATTCATTAAATGTTGTGGATGATTCATCACCTCCGCGAGTTTGTTTTGTGTATGAATAAACTCTCTTTGATCCACAACGACATTCGGCTATACCCTCAACTATTTCAAATGGCTGAATTATAAAATCATCTTGTTCAATTTCATCATCTATTAAATCTTTTAACGATGGATGTTTCCATAAAATTTCATTGTTTTTAATGCTCTTTAGAATTTCCTTCAGTTCCTTTTTTTTTATAATATCATTTATCATCTGATAAATTATATTATTGTATATTTCCGAAAACGCCTCAGTTTTGGTTCCTATGTATATAATCACGGCGTCATTTATGGATTTTTCTAATATATTCACATTCTGTTCCTTATTAAGGAACTTTCTTAATGCCGTTTTTCCTTTGTTTCTTATTTCCTCCATTTGAATTTGGCATAAAGATTTCAATTTTATTTTCATTTTTTTGATCTCAGAAATATATAATTTCTGTTATGAAAAAAATAAATTCTTTGTATCTATAAAAAGGATGAATTCGTGTACAATTTTTTTTATAATAGAAGTTGTATTGCTGTTTTATTTATTGAAAAAAATATACAAACCATGTGTATTTAGAAATATTGAAAACTTCGTTTTGAGAAAAGAACCAGATACTAATAAAATTGAACCAAAACTAAAAGAATTGCAAGACAAAATCAACCCTATGTTCGCTGACGATGTCAAATATCCTGGTAAACTTGCAAATATGAATAAGAAAAAGATATTGAACGAAGTCTCTCTATTCAAAGGTGACAAATCATACACAATTAACAAGGAAGACATATATCTGTGTCTAAAAGATGAAAACAATCAATATTATGACGACAACATGCTTATGTATGTATTATTACATGAAATCGCCCATCATTTATGTCCAGAAATTGGACATACCAAGCTATTTCACGAAATTTTTGACATACTACTTGACAAAGCAAAGGAGATGAAAATATATGATCCTAATTTATCACTAAATAAAAATTACTGTAACTATAAAAAAAAATAAAAAAAAACATTATCATATTAATAAACAAATGATTTTAACATATATACTAATTATACTCTGTGTGATTGGAATGATTTTAGGCATTACATTGTCTGAAAAGATTTCAGTCAAAGACAAAACTACAAAAGAACAGAATGATGATGTTGTTCCTTGGGGAGACAGTTTGACAATCGGAGGTTCTGTTACTCTAGGTTTGGTTATTATAGGGATGATGGCTGCAATTGGATATCCGGGGTCAAGCAAAGTTGCGCGCGAAACATTTTCTAATAACAAGACATTGATAGCATTTGTCATTGTTTTGTTGAGTTTGATTATAACAATAGGATCATTAATAACAGAATCAAAGACTAAAACAGAAGATGAAAAAAATGACCTTTATGTAAAGCTGTCATTTTACTTAACATTAACTTGTTCTTCTATTCTATTCTTTGTATTAGGTGGTTTGCTTTATAACAAAACAATAAGCGAAGGCTTGAGCTCAATGAAATCAGAATTTGAATCAGGTGCGAAATCAGTGAGATCAAAATACAAAGCAGCGACTTCGGGTGCAAAATTCGATGAAGAATAAAAAATCTCTAATGCAAAAATAAATAGTTTTTTCTTAACCAGATATTTTGGTTAAGAAAAAAATGTATAACTAAAACTTCATCTTTTCAACAAAAAAGAGATACTTGAATGCCTGTAATTGTATCAACACATCATTAACATCGTCCTTTTTTTTCATTTCTCCAATCTCACTCATAGTTTCATAATCATTTCTCAATGACAAAATGTAAAACCCTTCTTGAACACTCCATTTCTTTCTCTCGCGATCACCTAATGTTTTGTATTTAATTTTACCTGTTTTTGTCTTAGTTTCTGTCTGTTGTGCGCCTAGTATCAATGTTTTATAATATGCAGGAAATTCAATTACTTTGAGCTCTCGCCCGTAATTCATCATGAAATACGACTGACAACTTTGACCTAATTTTAAAGCCATTGTATTGATTTTTTTACCAAACGCCATTTGTTTCTCAACTATGACATATGATATCTTACTCCAATAGTCTTCATATTCATCCAATACATCAAACATATTATAACATATATCACTATCAAAATATTTATCTTTATCCGTATCATCCGTCAAATCAACATTCTTAAGCAATATCTTCTTACCATTCCGATATATATTCTCCAATATAGAAGCGAATTCTATTTTACAAGTGCCATCATTATTGTATCTATCATCTTTATTCAGATTTTGAATTGCTTGTAGCTCTTTCAAATTCATTTCCTCTATGTAAAACGAAAAGTTCTTTTTTCCTATATCAAATGATGCTATCCAGATATTTTCCATGTTTAAGTATGTGTAATATTTATTTATTACACATGACGATCTTAAATTAGTTATTAGACATAATTATTCACATAATAATTCCAGTAGAATGCGCATAATATTGAAACTATACCAACACTAAAAAGCTTATAAAATACATCATCATAATCCATATTAATAAGAAATTCTATATTTGAAGATTCGTAAAAGTTCTTATTTCCATACACAAAAGATAATACTATCAATACGAAAAAAATTATAAATATTGTCTGTTCATCCATTTTATTTATAAAGAAAGACTAAAAAAATATATTTCTACAAATCGGACAGCATTTATTTAAACCATTATTTATTGTTATTTTACAAACTCTACATACATTATGCTTGCATTTGGTATAATAAATGTTGCTTTCTGTGCAAACACAACAACTTTCCATATTGTAATTATCAACCAATAAATATTCCGCCATCTTCCTTTTCTCCAGCTGTTCCTTGTCTTCAATCAAAACTATTTCATCAGTCACTTTTGAATATATATATTTGCTTCTAAAATCATACAGAATAAATCTTAGTATATTTTCTATCACATTCTCGGCGTTTTCGTTGTCATCTGCAAAGAACTCCTTATTAAAGAGTTTCTTCATTTGATTTAATTCCAATAATAAATTGCTATCTGTCAATATATCCTTCTCATAAACAAAAAAGTAAAGTGTAAAACACAATACCTCGTCTTCATCAAGCGAATTATAGTAATCATTGTAAAAATATATATGACAGTTCACATCCAAATCATTAAACTTAAATTTATTAATCATGTATTTATACTCACCATCGTTATAACTCTTCAGAATTTCGTCTTTAAAAATTCTAATGCATTCTTCCTTATCCATTTTTTATTTTTATTAATACACTTATTCCTTTTTAAGTCATTCAGTTTAGTTTTCTTAACTAACTTTTTAGTTAAAAAAATATAAAATTCACTCATCTTGGGATTCTCAAGCTAAAAATACACTCAAGTCCTTTTTGAAAGACCTTGTAACAAGCATGTAATCCTTAATTATTACTGGACAGTTTCTTTTATTATGATTACCGTAATGAGAACAGTTTCCACATATGGTTTTTCTCGTATTTCTTTCATCGTCAAATGCTTTTATTTCAATATCAAACTGCTTATTCAAAAACTTTATTAACTTACTGTCTTCTTCATCATCATCTCCATTCAATAATTCTCGGATCTTTCTCAATTTGAATAATTTACTTGGATCATTGTGATACTTGTATCTCAAACTAAACAAATAATTAAACTTATTAGTAAAATATGGGTCTGTCGTCTGAAAGTCGGATTTCAATACATTCAGGTTGTTGTCAAACAAAAAGTTCTTTATGTCATACAGTTCCTTTATTATAATATCTCGCTCTTTTACAAACTCTCTGTATTTCTCCTCCTCTCTTATCTTTGCTTGCACAACTGCATTTTCATCAGCTGTTCTCATCTCTGTCAATCTTTCATGAGCTTTACATCTAGTATCTTCATCTTTATCTACTATTAAGTCCCATAATTCAACATATTTTGGATCTATTTTATTCTTACTTAGCTCTTTCTGAAGATGAGTCATATCCCTCTGCTGAGTCTGTAACATCGCCAATCTAAGCGTAACATCAAGCCTAGCTTTACGTATCTTCATTGAATACTCGTCCACTATTTCTCTTACTGTTTCATCATAAACGAGTTTGTATTGTTCCAGTTGAGGCTTGATCTTCTCTATTAAATCATTAAATAGTGGATCGTCTCTCAATTCATTAAGATGGACTTTGATCCTGTCCATGTTTGACTTGTTAAACTGATCCATGTTACCATAATAAGAATCATTTACCATACTTTTCTCACATTGTAATAAATGCTTATGTGCTGTCTCTGAATTATCGGAATAGTATTTAATGCACCATGCACAAAAGTTCGTCTCGCAATAACAACACCTCAGACAGAAACATCCAGTGAAATTATCAAACGAGTTCGTGCACTTAGGACACTTCAAAGTAAACACATTCTCTATGATATATTCAACTTTCTTATCTAACGCGCTTTTGCGCTCTTCCTCTTCTTTTTTTAGTCTTTCTATAAGACGCTGCTCTTCTATCGCATCGTTTTCTATAACCATCTTAAGACAGCGTGACCACTGGTCGTAGAACTTGTCAAAGTCATCATTAGATAGATTTTTTATCAAAGATTGAATAGTGAACGAATCACCATGACATCTTGATTGATTCAAAAAACATACTATGCCATTTCGTCGTTCATTGAATATCTTTTTCAATTCAGACATGCCAATCTTGTTACTTAAATTATTTGTGATGCAATCTATGCAAATGGATTTACAGCATTCATTGCACTTAAACACATTCAAAGTTTTTTCGTCAAAGCAAACAACGCAACAATCAGTCATTTTTAAATCGGGTTCTTGAATTATACCTGGAACTTTTTTTTCATAAAATCATTTTTTCTCATCTAGCAAAATCAGATTATAAAAAAAACATTTTCATCTTATAAAATAAACCACATGATTTTCATTAAATACGGAAAAGAATATTTGAAAGTTAATCACAAGAACTGGAACAACTATTTGAACATTGTTTCCCCACACAGACAGCTTGATAGAAACGTTCAAAATAGATGTGCGCTCAAAGATAAAAACTTATTATGGTGTGATAACTGCAATAGCGGAATCGGTTCGTGGAAGAATTCATGTGTTAATGTAATATCAAGTTTGAATTATGTAAAGTACGAAGATGTGCTTAAAAAGGATGCAAATGATGCTGAATGCAGTGATTCGGTTGAAATAGAATTAGATAGAAATGACGATAAAGGTACAATATAAAAATCCACGTGAAAAAATAAAATCATAATGACAAATAAAAATGAACGATTACAATTCTTCCTTTAAAAACAGATTTGAAAATTTTCTATACGCACAAAACACTTACCCATCCGTTATGGCTGATGAGTATTCAACCGCTCTGAAAATATGTGATTTGCGAGAAAACGATGTTTTTGTTAATATTCCAGCGGATTTTAACTCACTAGAACCTCTATTAGAAGATAATATTAAATATGTTCCGTTAGAGATCAATAAAGACTTTTCTTCTCTTAGTAATTACACTTTTTGCTCATCCCTAAACGATTTGCCGTTTAGAAACCAATCAGTTGATGTTATTCTTTCTCTCGCGAGCTTACATCATTCTTCAGAAGTAGAAAGAATTAACTTTTACAAAGAATGTTTAAGATTAACTAGTAAATTGGTTATTGGTGATGTCATTTTAGGTTCCAAACAGGATAGATGGTTAAATTGTTTTGTGAATAAATACAACTCGTCTGGTCATGCTGGCAATTTCTTTTCAGAACAAGATAAACATTTATTAGAACAATGTGGATTTAATGTTGAGATTGATAAAGTTAAATATAAATGGCATTTTGGAAGCGAAAATTCAATGATTGATTTTTGCAAAAATCTTTTCGGTCTCAATTTAGCCACAGATGACGATATAAAGAATGGAGTTAAGCAATATTTGACTTTGAATAATGATTTTTCAGTTGATTGGGAAATGATATACTTTATATGTAAAAATCCGTTTCGTTTGAAAAACAAACCGAACAATTGGAATTCGTTGGCGTTGCACCAAAAACTACAGTTTTACAAAATGAATTTGAATATTTCATACTCCAAATATGTTGACAAACTTGCCGTCAAAGACATTTTGAAAAATGTAAAAAACCTATATTGTTCGAAAGTTATAAAAGAATTTAAATCAATTGATGACATAACTGAGAATGATATAAATGAAAATCACATCTTGAAATCTACACATGCATCTGGGTGGAATATAAATTTGAAAAAATATAGCAATCTTAATCTAATCAAAAAGCAATTGAACCAATGGAATGTTATTTTTTCAGGACAAAACGAACCACATTATCAATATATAAAACCACGATTCTTCACTGAACAGAAAATCGACGACAAATATTTAGGAATAACAGGTGAAGCAATCGTATATATGTTTCGTTGCATTCACGGAGAACCAATTAGTCTAGGAGTAAAACACGAAAATTTACAGAATAGTTATGATATAGACTTTAATTTAATTCAAAAGGGGTTAGCTTTTGACATACAAAAACCTGATAACTATTCAGAAATGATAGATATAGTAAAAGAGCTATCAAAAATATTTGAATTTGTAAGGATAGATCTATATCTATCAAAGGATGACAAAATATACTTTAGTGAATTCACATTCACGCCTCATGGTGGTGTGCAATTTTTTAGCGATGAGCAGGAGCTGGAATATGGAAAACTTTGGAACTGAATAAAATAAAATTGAAATTAAATTATTTTTGTTAGAATAATTTAATAAAAAAATGTATAGAAACTACATCAACACTTGTCTAGACGTTGACAAACTAAAGGAAATCAATCGCAATTCACCTGCGAACACAAAATATTGCAACTTTCTCTGCCAAGACTTCAGAGATTCAAAAACGGTTGGCAAACAACGCAGCTATTGCAACGATTGTAGAAATTACATTAATCTAGCTGAAAAACAGTTCGCTGAAAAGAAAATCACAATTGAGCAATTCAAAGAAAATCCAGATATTGTTTATGGTATTGAAATTGTCATAGACACCAAAAGAGAATGCATCACTTGCAAACAGAACAAAACTACTAATCATTTTGAAAAGACCCGTACAGAATGCAAAGCTTGTAGAAGTATAAAAATCGCTGAGAGTAATAATAAAGGAATTGATACTTTGATATCAGATATAAACAAAATTAAAGATGTGCCTGTTTCTTTAGAGAATTTTCTACAGGCCATACCTAAAGACAAGCTAACTAAAATTATTTCACACTTTGCGGTGGGGAGAAAAGCAACTGATACTAAAAATGATATGATTTACAATTGTCTTCAGCATTTTAAGAAACTTAGAAGTCCATTCATATGCAGAGGAACTTGTGGTTTCACTTTACCAACTGAATTTTCTTATTGCAAGACGTGTCTAGCGAAGAAAGATAAACCAAAAGCGGTTGAGGTTATGTTTAATTTTGATGATAGTCTAGACGAGATAGTTTCCAATTTAACGGATAAGGATAATGATATTGGAGAGAAATACAACAGAGAACAGTGTTACAAAATTGCAGCGAAACTTGGATTGAAAATTAAACAGAAAACTAAAAAAAATGCTGTTGTTGAAAAGATAAATGCTTTATTGAAAAAAAGAAGTGATGAAAAAAAGAAAAAGCGAGATTCACTCTTACTTGACGGAACAGACAATGACCCTAAATATGAACTGACTTTCAATGGAATAAACATTGAATATAGAAAAGAAGATGGTTTTGTAAATGCCACATCAATGTGTAAGGCAGGGAAGAAATTATTTGCCGATTGGAAAAGATTAGACAGCACAAAAGAATTAATTAAATCTCTTGAAAGTGATATGGGAATGTCAACATCACAATTAATAGACTCAAAGAAGGGTAATACAACCAAATATTCTCAGGGTTCGTGGATTCACCCTGATTTAGCAGTACAATTAGCTCAGTGGATATCTCCAAAGTTTGCATTGCAAGTATCAAGATGGATTCGTGAATTAGCAGTAACCGGAAGCGTTCAAATTGGCATGGAAAAGACAGATAATAAGATTTTGGAATTACAAAATGCTCTTACCGAGCAAATAATAGAAAACAAAAAAATCAAAAAAGATCATCAAAATATTTTGTATAGACGCGAGTATCATAAATTTCACAAAGGTGCTGCTTTTTATATAGTAAGTATGTCAGATGACAAAGATGAATATAAGGTCGGGTTTGATGGAGAAGATGTAAATGAGAGATTCAAGTTTTACAGAACTTCAAGTCCAAAATTAAAAGTACACTACATAGTTTACAGCAATAAAGCAAAATTATTAGAAGAGCTGATTTTGACGAGATTTGATTCCAAAAAGCTGGAGAAAAACCACGAATTAGTATTTGACGTTGAACTTGAACAATTAATTACAGACGTTGAAACAACATTGTCGTTTCTTAATGTTCAGAAGACAATATTAAGCGATGAAGAATTGAATAAATACAACCAATTAATTATTTGAAAAATGTCTCAATTTCTAACTACGGGATATCCGACATTTAAAATGTCCTAAATAGGTATATATAACATATCACTTTTCTTAACCTATGACAAGGTTAAGAAAAACTTATAAAAAACGACCTTGATTTACACGTCATAAGGGTCCACATATTCTGTGTTGAATCTCTCCTCGTGGAATTGGTGATATTCAGGGCAACCAAACTTCCAGTTTTCAGGAGGTTTTTCTGCCTTATACCAAAATACGCAATCTCTCCAATCGTTTGTAGTTGTTTGATTTGAGATGTACATGCAGGTAAAGTCGGTCGTTAGCTGATCCATGAGCTGGCAAAATGTATTGAAGTCAGGTATGACTGAGGCGTAATTTTCCCAGAGTGATTTTCTGTTCTTCAATATAGGTTCTCTTAGTATGAAAACACCGTCGACATTTGTTCTGATAACAGGTTTAACATCCATTGCATATTGAAGGGAGACTATATACCAGCATGCCCAGTGTCGGCCGCGCTTGTACATTCCCTGTTGTAAAGGAGTGTTAAAAACACGGGGATCGTCGGTGCAATCGTCTAAAAGAATAACAGCCCATGGATTAGGCAAATGCTGCTTTGCAATTTTCTGGCGTCTTATAAAACTCTTGATTTGGTCCTCGTTATATTCGTTGAAGACAAAGGCACTTGGTAGAATTTTTCGGTAAAAACCATTTGAATCTTCGGAACCAGAAAATGCGACGGCGACTGGGAATATATGTTTTTTTGCATATAGCAAACTTGCGATTAACGTTGACTTACCTGTGCCTGGCTTGCCTATAATGATTGTTTTACTTCCCCCGAAATTATCAGGTTGAGTAAGAGAATATGTTGATGGAGCTATTATATCAGGGTTAAGTTCTTTTATGTAATAAGTATTTGGACTATTAGATGTCATTTTTAGTTAATTATTTGAGTTTTTTAAATTGTATTAAATTTAAAAAAATTATGAGTCTTTTTCATACGCGAGTAAAACATTCCATTTTTCAACATCAATATTTTCCCACCCGTCGTAATACATATAAAATGTGGATAACAAACCATCTGGTAATTTAGTTTTACCCTCAAATATGTCTTTTAAAAATTTCACAAGTGTTTTATTTCTTTTTTCCAACTTTTCTGGATACTTATCATCTCCCGAAATGTAATTATCAGGGTTCCACCTTATAAAATAAACAGGCATTCCACCATAGGATTGAGTTATATTTATCATTCTCGTTTGTTCACATATACATTGTCTATCCTTATGTTGATTTTCATCACATTCAAGGATCAATATAAAATTGTCTTGTTCAAATATTCTATCAGGTCTTTCTCGTCCACATAATCCGCCGTCTACAACTCTGTCGGTTGATGTTCCGAATAATTTGTTATAATCAAGACAATTCATTATAGAATTTTGTTTGAATAGTCTTGTTTTTTGAAAAATTTCCGGATTGCAATATTCACATTTATTATCTTTATCCAATATCATAACTAAATTACACGAAACACATTCTTTTTCAATGTAATTAGTTTCACCTTCATTTTTGTGTTCTTCACAATGCTCTGGTATAAAATTGTTTCCATATATAGCAATGTTTTTCTTACATGTTAAACATTTTCTCTTAGAAAATTTAATCATTCCAGGTAGACGATGTTCAAAACATCTATTCGGATTTGCTCCAGGTAATCCATAATAAACTCTTGTTTCACATAGATCACATTTTTTATGTTTTACATCAATCATCCCCACTTCTTTGTGTTTAGAACAAAAGCGTCCATTTCCACCTTTAAAATCAAAACAAGGTTGTTTTTTACAATTGTCGTGTTCACAGTTTTTATTTTTCACGTCAACCATACCATCTTTTTTATGTTTATTACAGTAAATTCCTTTCAAACCTTCTAAATTATAATTTGCTATTGTGTTGCATCCGTATTCAAGACATAGTTTATCAACAAAAGATATCATTCCATCTTGTTTGTGTTTACTACAAAATCTCGCTGCTTTGCTGCCCTCTACATTAAAAGATGGACGAATGTTACAGCCATCATAATCACATTTTTTGTGTCTAACGTCAACCATTCCTTCTTGTTTATGTGAACCACAGAAAAGTCCTTTCCCACCAGGTAAATCAAATGATGGATTTAAAACATTACATCCATCATTCTTGCATCTTTTATGATAAACATCAATCATTCCTTCTTGTTTATGCAAAGAGCAAAAACGTGCTTTCAAACCAGGTTTATTAAATGATGGATGCTTGTTGCAGTTGTTGAATTCGCAAATGTTTTTCATTTTTGTTTTTAAATTTTTGATTAAATTTAAAAAATCATTTTTTATTCTAGCAACTAAATCTTACTTCCCTCCGAAGTTATCCTACTGTGTCAAAGAATATGTTGATGGAGCTATTATATCAGGGTTAAGTTCTTTTATGTAATAAGCATTCGGACTATTAGATGTCATTTTTTAGTTGATTACGATTACGAACTTTTCGTCTTTTTCATACTCTATCAAAACATTCCAAAATGATCAGACGGAATAAGAGAATTTAAACACATTCATATCCTAAAGGTCCTCTGCCATCTGAAGAACGCGTCATACATTTTCTAGTATTCACCCCAAATGAAGATGAATGGTAAGTGCAGCAATTAGTTTCACATTGATCACTTTGGGCGACAGAAACACTCGAACCACAATATGAACCTTCTGGAATTTTACAATCATTATATGATGTATTGAGATTATTATAAATTGTTGTTGGTCTCCAAATATAATAAGAATCTGTACCTGATGTATCAGTAGTAAGCTTTCTATATAAAGAAGAAAATATATCACTAGACCAAGTAGACATTTCACATTGACGAATTCCAGATCTCCCGCCTGGGCAATAAAATCCTTTTGTGCATTTGAATTGTTCAGTAGTACCAAAATTGTTAAAATATCCAGGTGATATTGATAATGGTGAACTCATACCGGAATTTGGACAGTAATGTCCTTCTGATTGGCTACAAGCAATTTGTTGAGGTTGACCTCCTGGACAGTAATAACCGGGATCACATGTCAAACAAGAAGTTTGACCTTCGGAGGGTTGATATTTTCCGGGTGGGCATCTAGAGGAATTTATCATTCCGGAATTTGGACAAAATGACCCTGCTGGACAAGTGGAACAAGAAGATCCACCTACCATATTCCGATATGTTCCTGGTGAGCATCTAGTGGGTGATGTCGTTCCAGAATCTGGACAATATGACCCTTCTGGACAAATTGAACACAGAGTTTTACTACCTTCGGATGGTTGATATGTTCCTGGCTGACATTTAGAGGGTGATGAAGTTCTAGAAGATGGACAAAATGTCCCTGATGGACAAACTGTTTGAATTGAAGAGCCTGTCTGACAGTAATATCCTGGTTCACATTGAAATTGAAATTGTGAAATGGTTCCTGTCGGGCAGTAATATCCGGAAGGACATCTATATTGAAATTGTGAAATTGTTCCTGTTGGACAGTAATAGCCTGAAGGACATTGATATTGATTTTGATCTTGTGTTCCTGTCTGACAGTAATACCCTGAAGGACAAACAAATGGATTTGATATAATACTTCCTTCTGGACAGTAATACCCGGATTGACATCTATATTGATTTGGACCTATTGTTCCTGTCTGACAGTAGTAACCTGAAGGACAAACAAAAGGATTTGATATAATGCTTCCTTCAGGACAGTA
>Ga0214923_10000830_pt1 | contig 45768 bp, 41 predicted proteins | sample LL1510_MetaG_FD_177993 | JGI IMG/M metagenome (GOLD analysis project Ga0214923, IMG submission 177993) | Freshwater microbial communities from Lake Lanier, Atlanta, Georgia, United States - LL-1510 | ecosystem: Environmental > Aquatic > Freshwater > Lake | place: USA: Georgia | collected... | reverse complement strand
AATATGCATACGACTTAACTGTTGAAGATACGCGAAACTTTGACTGCATGAATGGTGTATGTTGTGCCGACACATTTCATTTATCTGGAGTCGCATCCAAATCGAATGTGACTCGTGGTGTGCCAAGAATTGAAGAAATTTTGAGATTGACCAAAAATCCAAAAAATCCGTCATTAACTGTTCATCTAAAACCTTTAGACGAATTAGAACAAGACCGCGCTGCCCAATTTGCCAATATGATGGAACATACTAAATTAGTTGATGTTGTAAAATCAATACAAATATGTTTTGACCCAAATGAAACCGCCACTTTCATTGAAGAAGACAAACTTCTCTTGGAACAATATTATGAATTTGAAAACATGGTCAATGAATGCAATAATGAAGAAGAAGAAGCGGTTCCAGTGAAATCCAAATGGATTATTCGTATGGAAATGGACCCCGAAATTTTACTAGATAAAAATATCACGATGGATGATATCCATTTTGCAATTAAAAATAGTTATTACGGTAATGAAATATCATGTGTATACTCTGACTACAACAATGATAAATTAGTATTCCGTATTCGTATGAACAGTAATGTATTCAAATCGAAAAAATCAAAAGGCGTTAGTGACAAGATTGAACTCGACCCACTTGACCAATCTGACGATATATATTTATTGAAAAATTTCCAAGACACCTTATTAAATAATATTGTATTAAGAGGTGTCAATGGAATTGAAAACGTTCTTCCGCGAAAATTGCAAAATATGGTAATCAAAGAAGATGGTAAATATGTAAGAAAAGATGTCTGGGTATTAGACACGACTGGTTCAAATTTAATGGAAACCCTTTCACTTGATTTCATCGACCATACCCGAACATATAGTAATGATATCAAAGAAATATTCGATGTATTGGGTATTGAAGCGGCTAGACAAGTCATATACAATGAATTGGTTGAGGTGATGGAATTTAGTGATGTATATATCAATTATCACCACGTAAGTTTATTATGTGACCGTATGACTTCTACAAAAGATATGGTTTCTATATTCCGTTCAGGTATCTTGAATGACGATATTGGTCCTATTGCAAAAGGCACTTTTGAAGTCCATACAGAAGTATTCTTAAATGCTGCTAGACATGCCGATTTCGACCATATGCGTGGTGTTTCGGCGAATGTCATGATGGGTCAAGTTGGATATTATGGAACAAACGCCTTCAATTTAGTATTGGATATGAAGGAAACCGAAAAATTGACCGATGCACAACTCGATATCACAAACACAAATGATGAAATCGAAAAAATGTTCAAGGTCGGTGAAAATAAAAATGATGTGTGTTCAAAATCAAATATTGTCATTCAAAATAATATTGCAAATATTAAACAACGCGAAGACAAAATTTGCGACGATGATTATAATATGGGATTTTAGTAGGTTAACCAAATAGTGGACCTATTTTTTTATAATTATGCAGAAAAAGTATAATTATAAAATTGTGCAATGTGATTTTATTTCTTTGATTTCTTTGATTTATTTGCTTTCTTCGATTTCTTTACTTTCTTTGATTTCTTTGATTTATTTGATTTCTTTGTTTTCTTTGATTTATTTGATTTCTTACTACCTCCTGGTCTAGGTCTTTCAGCCGAGAGTGGTCTACCATTTGAATCAACCTTAATTTGAGAAGAATTATTCAGTTTCCACTCAACTGCTTTGGATTCAATATATTCAAACAAGCTAGTAAATGGCCGTTTCTCATTATTACTAAAGTTATGATATTCTTTTGTTATTTCTGCTAACTTATTATCTGGTATACCCCAACGATTCGAACTCATTTATATATATATTGCCTTATATTTTATCGTTGACCTATTTATTTTTACTAAATCATCATTTACACCCTTGGTAATTTAAACGCCGATTTATAAAAAATTGATTTTTATACATAAAATACAAATCAATTGAATCAAATTAACATGGAAAATATATCATCTAAAATATTATTATTACCAAAAGAAATACAAGACATTATTCATGAGTTTAATGTTGAACATAGACCCAAGATGGAACCAGTGTTTAAAGTGATTCGTTCATTGAATGTAACATGTTATATATGTAATGCTTATCTATATGATAAACCAAGAGATGATGTTGTATATATTATGAAAAGAATATTCGTGTGTTCAAAAAAATGTGAAATGATAGCAATTGAAGAATTAAAAAATGTCCCCTAATAATTTGACACATTCAGGGGGTCTGCACTTGCAAATATACTACATCAATTATACGTGTAATCATATAAAGATTTTTATTTTTATACATAAAATATGAACACAGATACATTTCCATACACCGCCACAAGCATATCCATTTTAGCAAGATTTATTTTCATGTATCTACTATACACTAAAAAATCGACCAATATATATTCGCTCTATTTTTGCATATTGAATATAGTATCCTCTTCTTTATGGATAAAATATTGTATAGAAATTGATAATACTCCAATGTTAGCCCGAAGTGCTATTGATATTGGTTTATTGAGTGTGTCGAGTGTATATATTATTCATAATCGTATATTCCATCTTGATAATGTCGAAAATGTAGAAAATACAATAAAATAATTAGAAGGGGGGTTTTCGTTTCACTTTCATAATAAATATAACAAAAATATTTATTATGAATTTTGTAATCTTGTGTGGAGGGTCTGGTTCCCGACTTTGGCCAAAATCGAGAGAAAAACTACCCAAACAATTATTACATTTAACCAATCTATTTACTATGCTCCAAAATACATTATTAAGGGTCAAATATACTATTGACCATTTTACCCACATTGAAAATATGCGAATATTTATTATTTGCAATAAAGAACATGCCCATATTATTGAAACCCAAATTAGCGAAATCAATTTATCAAATATACCCATTTCAATCATTAGCGAGCCAAAAGGGAGAGATTCGGGACCGGCGGTTTGTATTTCGGCTCTTTTAGGAAAACCAGAAGATATTACTTGTATTATTCCAAGTGACCATATATTTAACGATGATGCATTCGCGAAATGTTATATCGATTCATTAGAATATACCAAGAATTCAATCATCACATTTGGTATAAAACCTTCTCGTATTGAAACCGGTTATGGATATATAAAATTTGAGAAGAAGACATTTATTACCGAACAATTTGTAGAAAAACCCGCATATGAAACGGCAAAAACCTACGTATCTTCGGGTAATTATTTATGGAATGCCGGAGTATTTATTTTCAAAAATGCAAATATGATTCAGTGTTTTACGAATTACGCCCCCGATATTTTAGAAGGTTGTCGAGAGACAATGTCGAAAAGTAACGTAAATACACCCTCTTTTTTATTAGATGCAGATTCTTTCATAAATATTCGCGCCATTTCAGTAGATTATGCAATCATGGAACATTTATGTAAAGACAGCACGTCGTCGATAGGCCGTATTACTATCCCATATAATTGGTATTGGAATGATATTGGTTCATATTCGGCTCTCTATGATGAAATGGACAAAAACGAAAACAACAATGTCGAATTGGGAGATTGTATTTCTATAAATACCAAAAACTGCTATATTGATTCTCAAACTGCTCTAGTCGCCACAGTCGGTGTCGAAAATCTCGTCATTGTTCAAACCGATGACGCTATTTTAGTATGTAATAAAGATACTACCCAAGATGTAAAAAAAGTGGTCGACAAATTAAAACAAGACAAGAGAGAAGAAGCCGTTCTACATACCAAGGTTTTTCGACCATGGGGCTGGTATATAAACGTCTATGGTAATGACTATAGTGAATATAAAATGAAATTGATTACCGTTTATCCAGGAAAAAGATTGTCATTACAATCACATAATTTCCGTTGTGAACATTGGGTCATCGTAAGTGGTTTAGCAAATGTTCAATGTGGCGATTCAACTACCGTAATGAGAGGAGGTGAACATGTTTATATACCATGCAAAACGATTCATCGAATCGAAAACATTGGCGAATCTTTATTAGAATTTACTGAAACCCAGATTGGCGGATATTTAGGAGAAGATGATATTATCCGTTACGAAGACGATTTTGGAAGAGTGTAATTTTTATTTGGTTTTTCGAGACGTTCGTTTCATTTCATACAATACTTTTCTCAATTGGAGTTGATGAAATTGTTTCCATCGTAATTGTTTGAGATGTTCATCTATATCATTTGGAAATTTTTTTTTACATTTACGATTACGAATCAAATCTTCTAACCTAATTTTATTTCTTAGAATGAGATTGGTATGTCGCGTACACGGAATAAAACCCGTATTTTTAGATACCTCGTAATTTTTTACGTATATTTTTTGATATTCGAGAATTGATTTTTTTCCACATAATATATTGTCGACAAAATGATTTATACAGCATTTTGGGTAACCATAATATTCGCCGTTTTTCTTTTTATAATTTCTATCGGATAACGATGCCATTGTTGTTTTTATTATTCTACTACAAAATATTACAATAAATCAATTTTGCATAAAACAATATAAAGAAAAATGCTATTAATAATATGTATACACTGGTGGTGAAATGGTATCACGAATGACTTCCAATCATTAGTCCCGGTTTCGATTACCGGCTAGTGTAACTCTGTATATAATGTAAATAATAAAATAACTAATATTTTATTATTTGTTTTCATTTTCACCCTATTTTTTGATATAGACGTATTGTTCTAGATACTTTGAAATATTGATTAGGTTTTCTTGAGGAGTATCGGTATTTTGTCGTAATTTGTTTTGAACAATTAAATAAAATTCATTTACTTCTGATAATGGAACGGCTGGTGTAATTAATTGATATCCAGTCGAAGAGTTTGATTTAATATTTTGAGGCGAACGAATAAAATAAAATGGTTGACTCAATTCACCGCCTAATAATAACCAATCAATCGTTTCAATTAATCCGCCCAATTTGGTAGATGAAAATAATACGATTGATAAATTAAATTTATCGGCAATCATCCAAATATCTAAATCGGTCAAATAATATGATTCACTAAATATGACGGATTCAAAGGATGTTTTGTTTTTCAAAACATTTTCGAGCAATTTGCCTTTACCCTGTTTTTTCAAAATACTCAAAATTTTTTGACTATATTTTTCAAAATACTTTGAATAGGCATTCCACAAACTTACTTTCAAATTATCTATAGTAATTAATTTTTGCAATTTATCCTGCAAAATATAGAGCAATACTTGGAAACTGCAATGAGGGGTGTTATTAAATACGATTTCACTGAATTTTTTATTTGAAAATATTCTTTTCCATAACGAGGTGGTTGGATTTCCTACCACATCTCTAATCACATGGATACATTCATTCACCGTTTGTTCGGTTACAATCTCCACATTTTGTTCGGCCAATGTAATTGGTTCATTTGTATACTTTTGAGAGACCGATGGTATTGCCGTATTAAAATCCACATTTTGAATATATTTGTTTGTATTGAATACTTCCATATCCTTAAAATATTCACTGTTTAGAGCTGACTGTAATAATAATAATTCGTTGGAATTTATTTTATATTCACTATGTCCTATGTTCAAATATGTTTTTGGATACAACATGAACAATTGAACCCGTTTATATCTCAATAATTCGTCCGCGATTCTGGCATAATACACTTGTTCATTTAATACGCCACTTACCAAATGTGTCTTTGGCACTATAAATTGACACTCATTTTTTTCAGTAGTTATACAATATGCTTTCTCACCACAATCGGTGGAACATGCTTGTATATTGTCCAATTCCATTAATATTTTCATATCTATATCTGCAAATATGATTTTATTTTTAGCCAATCTCTTGAGTAATGTCTCCATTTTTCTTATTTTTTCTTTGTGCATCAATGTTCGGTTTTCAATCAATTCTAATACAGATTTTCTAAAATGACGATTGATATAATCATTCATTAATATTCGAATAATTCCTCTAAACACATTATAAAATTGACTCTCTAATTTAATTTTTTTAACCGTTTCAACTCGTTCCGTATCGACTTTATTCGTATTTGTAATGATTGTATCTGCAATTGTATAATTGGTTTCGTTGATTGGAATGAGCCCATCATCCATCGTATTTTCAATTGGATTGTTTATTTGCACAAATTGATTTGTTTCGGTCAATATTCCAACGATTAAATTATCTTCAATTACTTTTATTGTTGGTTTACATCGAATTCGTCCTTCCGTTGCAGCGTGTATATTATTCAATTCTTTGACGGTTGTTTTATAGTCATTCCATATGCTAGGGTCTTCCATGTATTTTCGTTTTATATTAGATACTATCGCGGATGGTAGGGTTGGAACAAATACATACGATTTGCTTTCGTCATGTTGTTTCACGACGAATCCAATCACTTTGTTTTGATAATTCAATACTTGCGATTCAATAAAATATTTTTCACGTTTCAATATAGAAGACAAATCTTTGGCCGATATGTTCGTTTTAAATTCATATATTGCCGGTAAACTGGGCCTGGCGGAACAATACGTTTGCGTCGATTTTTGTATGATGGTCAGTATTTTTTTTATATTTTTTGGAGAATTATGTTCATCAAAGGTTTTCACAATTAAATTAGGATTGTCATTATACAAATAAATGGGTTCGTAATATTCAGCATGTTTCAAGAGAATTAATGTTTTTTTACGTGAATCATATAATAATGATGATTGTGAATTTGTTGGACACAACACTTCCATATTATCTGTTATATCTTTGTTTGATAGTTCCATGATGACTAGATTTACTCCATCTTTCAATAATTTGGGGTTAGGTTGGGTAATACAATCCCATAAATAACTATGGTCGATAATGGCATCTTCGCTTTTCAAATATTTTATGAAATTTTCATATGACGCGATGGTTATTTCTAAAAAATCAAATTGCCCTGGATTATTTATATCGATACTTTTCATGAATTCGCTGTCACTATATTTATCGACATCCACCTCATCTATTATTATTTTTGGTTTAAATACGGATACGAGAGAGCCATTGTGATATTGTAGAAAAATATCTAAACTAATCGATTCTGCCAATATGTTTTTCATTTCACTCAATGTTGGCACGTCTTCTAATTTATTTATATATGCATATACGTCGGCAATACATGAAACAAATGATTGAATACGGCTTCTCTCAACACCATATCTCAACAAACATGATGCGTCGGGGCGAATAATTGCCGGATTGTTTTTAGTAACACAATCCGCGTTGTTTGTTTGTAAAAATGATTGGACCGAGAAAGGTAAAAATCCCCATCTGTTTTTATCCAAAGGGTATTTATCTATACCCATGATGTAATTGCCTAATTTTTGTGGTTGATTTTTTTCAGTTACCGATTCGGTCGTAGCATCTTGATTGCATATTTGTCGGCGTTTTCTCATATATTCGGAATCCCATTTCGAAAAACAACATGGTAAACAATAACCGTCGCTATGTTTTTTCTTATCTAAGAATCCGGGAAAATGCTCTATATATGTTCCATCTTTTCGTTGATGTTCCTCTGGATGATTGAATTCATATACGTAATGACCTGGAGGAACGGATGTTGCACCTCTAGGTATGACTTTTCCACATACTCCTGATTTTACTTGTTCTTCTGTCAAACTGGTTTGTGTGTTTAAACACCAATATCTAGGACATATATACCAAAACCGTTTATCTGGGTCAGACCCATATCGAATTGCTTGATTATATGAACCTTTATGATGTTCGTCAATAATTTTTTTTTCATTATCCGTTAATATAACGGGTTGTCTTCGTATATTTGATTCACATGAGCGAGAATATGCTGAATAATTACCGTCTTTTGTTAAAAATAAATTACGGTCTCTACTTTTAATACGTTCTTCGAATATGTTAGGATTTGATAATTTCATACCGTCAATTTTATTTGGTAATGGTGGAGATTCTTCTGTCATGCCGCCAGTTTTGCTTGAACTTGAACTTGAACTATTTTCATTTTCTTGACTCGAACTGTCGGAGTAAAATATACCTCCTGGACTAGATGAGGATTCAACCGATGCAGTTGCAGATTTCTCTACTGGTTCTTTTTCTACTGGTTCTGCCGATTCTTTTTTTACAGGTTCTTCCTCTACTGGTTCTACAGATTCTTCTTCTACCGATTCTTCCTCTGCCGATTCTTCCTCTACCGATTCTTCCTCTGCCGATTCTTCTTTATCTGGTTCTTCTTTATCCGGTTCCACAGTTGTCTCTACATCTTCATCCTCTTCTTCATCCTCATCCTCATCATCGCTATAAAACATAGCACCACTATGGTCATCTTCCATGTCCTCATTTTCCTCTCCATTTTTGATTAATGGTGCGGCAACAACTGCATGCATCGCGATAACATTTTTCATTTTGGTTTCATCTACTGTTTTATTGAGTGGTTTTGAATTCATAAACAGTTTGATTTGTTTATCATACATATGGCTCGAATCCCCAGTTTTATCGGCTTGTGTGATTCGTAAAAAACTATCAATATACATATACAATAATTTTATGTAATGAATCGATGTTATATTTTCAATATCAATGATTAATTTATTTTCTAAGGGGTCCATCGTAATTAACACAGGAAATCCTGGATTATCTATTATCTTACCTCTCACCTCCGTAAAATCATTAAAATATTCCATCACCATAGAGTTTGCTGCGGCTTCGTCCATTCCATACGTATTCATTAATGCATTTAATATAGCGCTTAAATTTTGCGTTTCATCATATACGCGTTTTATCAATATTCTTTGTTCATCCATTTCTTTGTAATTATCGACCCGTTTGAATATTAAATGTGCTCCCGTATTGATATTTGTATCTACAATGTTGAATATCGATGAGAGACCATTCGAATATTTGTTCAATACTATATCTTTTTTGATAATTATTTTTGTTACATATTTCATATAAATGACTTCCACCTTTTCATTATCAATACCTTTAAAAAATTTAATAGTATAACCCGATTGCTGTAAAAAACCATTTATATTTTGAATCACCGGATTCAATGAAGTTTCAATAATAGTATTTAAATCTTCTTGAGAGACCGCGTTGATAAAATCTCCATGAACATGTATATTTCCATTATTATCTAAATCGATAAATATCTCTATTTTCTGTTTCATATATTCACTTTGCACATAAAGTGACATTTGTCGAACTTTACCCATTTTCTTTACCAATTGATAAATGCTCGATTCATTCAATAACGGTATTTTTTTCCCATTTTTCGATATTTTTTCGCTATACAAACGGTATATGTTCTCTCGCATACTTCCCGGATTATACTTGATTAATGGTATGGTTTTTGACACATGTATATTTTTGAATATAATTTCCAATGGAATATTCACATTTAATTCAGTATGAAATAATATATTAAAACTCACAATCCCTTGCTCTTCATAATTCAAAACGTCTTTCTTGTTTTCAAATATATTATAATATAGGTCGACCATTTCATACAATTGACTGGTTTGTTTGTCTATGTTTAATTTACTGGCTTTTATTAATTGCTGTTTTTCATCATTCAATCTGTCTTCACTATCAATACCTTTTTGAAACAATAAAGGATAATATAGCTCTGCAATGAATTCGTTATTATATTCATTTTTACTTGCATATCCAAATACATCATCCGCCAAACATAAATTAATAGCATTGTCCGCCATTTTACCATAATTCATTAACAATGTATTTTCAAATGATATCAATTCGTTTTTTTTATCTGGAACATAAAATGTTTTTTTAGAGAAAATACCAAATGGATTCGCCGAATACAAATAATCCCTTGATTTAGCAAATTTTCTACCGAGAGGTATGGATAATATAAATTTGTTATTCGCGTTTTGTTGTAACTGCAATAAATCCTCATATAAATAATTTTTCCTTTTTTCGATAGTATTCAATTCGGCAGAATCTATATTTAGGTTTATCGCGATTTGACCCATATTCTCGTCTGAAAATGCAATTTTGTCTTTATGGGTAACTGAATTATACAATTCATACATATTTGGTTGATGTTCTATATTTCCAAACAAATACAACTCGTCATATGCATATTCATTTATTCCTAATTCGTGTAATATTTTGTTTTTGATAACGCGTATAGAATCGTCTATATGTATTTGTTGTTTAGAATAATGTGGATTTATTTTCGAATTTTCAATATATTCCTTTTCAATATCGCTAAATATATTTTCGGTTTCTTCTATCTTTTTATCACCTAAAAAGACAATGATTTTTGATACATTTCCTTCCGAATTAAAAATATTTACTTTGAAAATATCCATTATATATATTTTTGTGTTATATTTTTGTATCATTATACACTATATAGATTTATGAAACGCGCCCTCTTAATTGGTTGTAATTATACGTCTATTCCTAATGTTCGTCTAAATGGATGTATCAATGATATTATCAATGTTCGTAATATGTTAATTGATGCGTATGGTTATACCTCATCAAATATTACAATATTGAGAGACGATACCAAAAATTCAGCGATTTTGCCTACTGCTAAAAATATTATGGACAATTTATACGATGTGATTGCAAATTCTGCAAAATATGAAGAACTATGGATACATTATAGTGGCCATGGTAGTAATATACGTGACCGTAACACAGATGAAGCCGATGGATATGATGAAGTCATTGTTCCTCTCGATTTTAGACAAGTAGGTGTTATTACTGACGATTTAATTTTTGAAATAATAAAAAATGCGAAATGCAAAACCCTGTTGTTTTTCGATAGTTGTAATAGTGGAAGTGTATGTGATTTACAGTGGAGTTTTGAAACAAAAAATGGTCTATTTATAAAAACCATGAATCCCAATCATGTTATACCAAACCCCAATATATTTATGATTAGCGGTTGTCGTGATACACAAAGTAGTTGTGACATATATAGCAATGACAATGCAGAAGCGTGTGGTGCATTTACGAATGCACTTGTTACGTGCCTACGTAATACAGACCATAATGTTGGATTAGTGAATTTATATGAAAAGATATGTAATACATTAAAATCCCAAGGTTTTGCAAATCAATCGCCCGTATTATCATCTTCAAGTGAATCTCCTGCCTATACATTTCAACGTAAAGTGATTATACAACAAGTTACTGTTCCTGCTCCTGCTCCAATACAAACATCTACTTCTTCTGCTCAAAAACCAGTAACTGCACCTATTTCGGTAAAACAGGTTCATAATATTCTAGATTTTAATATGAAACATATAATGATAAATAAAGCGCACCGAGACCCGAATAAGTATATTCCAAAAAAGCTACTATAATGCAATCTTTGTAGACCCATTCCAAAAAAACGAAATTTTGTAAAGATGACTAAGCCATTTCTACAAAATCCTTCATAAATAATGGACGTAAATAATATGCGCGCGTTTTTGGCGCTCCTTTACCGGCACCTTTTGTTCGATTTTGCAAATATTTACCAATATTCGAACTACCTTCGAGTGCACCGGTTTCTACAAAATGTTTCCGTATAGCATCATAATCCTGACGTAATGTTTCTATAAGTGGCGCATATTTTTCTTGACGTAAATCAATTATAGTCGGTGTAAAATATTGAATTATATCCCCATTTCGAAAATATGGAACATATAATACTTTTGATAATTTTTGACATACTTTTGATTCTTCAAACGTATGTGTGGTTAATGAATCCTTTGACAGCATAGTCACTGCAATGGTTTCTTTTGGCACATAATTTCCAGATTTCGTAAGTTTGAGTGGAAATATTTTTACTTCACCATCACTGCAATCTAAACATGCCGAACTTGTTGGTATTCCAGTCAAATTTTCTAAATAATTTCCAGGCATCCCTTTGTTTTTTGTTTTAGGTAAATTGTGTAATATATTTACATTTTCTAATACCTTCGCGCATACCTCTTCAATGGTGGGGCGTTCGACAGTTTTCGCTGATTTTTCCACGGTTTTTATAACATGTTCCATCGTTTTTTTTGCTTGTTTCATAGTTGTCTAATATTTATTACACAACTATTCAAATCAATTTTTTATTTTTTTATTTTTCGTATTTTTTCCTATTTATCATTATACATCGTAATATGGATTATCGTGAATTTTCATTCCACAATATTCTTTTGGAGCGCTTTTATAATCTACCGGGTCATGAATTCCAGCCGCTTTTGCATTTTCTAATAAAAATTTGAAGTTCTCCCAAAATTCACTTTTGTGTCCAATCGATTTTGTAGCAATATGAGAGAGTTCATGAATTGCTACAAAGGTAAGCGTATGTTCGTCAATTAAAGTATCCTCACCGGTTTTCTTTTTATTTAAACAAAACGCGATTTTTTCTCCTTTATTCTCACTGTATGCAGTATATCCACTCGTTGGTAAAGTTTCCATTATTTTTTTTGGGTTGAATCCCTGCACTAATCTTTGCACATTTTCTTGGTCTGGATATTTTGACTCTACGTATTTGACTAATGTGTGACATTTATCAGTGACTTTTGCTAATAAATCCGCTGCCTCTTGTAATTTCTCTCGGTCTCTCACACAATATTTGTTTCCGTCTAAAGTTGATACAATACATTTCAATTCAAACCCTTCTTTTTTATAATACATATATCCGCAAGCAAATATTATTCCACCGATTATTACATATATCAAAATATCTTCACTTTTCATATCTTATTATATACGACTATTTTATTTTTCTATAATTTTTTCACATTCATTTTTTACCGTTTCTAAACTAGGCGCTTTATTCGCGATTATACAAACTGTTATATTTTCTTTTTTAAAATACTTTTTAATCATGCGATTCACATCTTTTACCGTTATATTTTCATAGAACTTTTCATATGCATCTCTCACCGGAACTATTTTTTCTAATCCCATCAATTCATCCAATCCGTTTCTAAACGCGAAATTATCATTATATTGTAAATTTAAGGCAAAACGTCCTTTAAAATTACTTTTTATAGTTTTTAATTCTTCACTAGTAATCCCTTTTTTGATTAAATCATTGATAAGTTGTATCACTAATGGCAAAACCCCTTTTTTATCTCCATTATGAATTAATTTATTTGGGTCGGTTTGAATAAAAAAGGTTAAATCTCCTAAATGCTCATAAAAAACAGTTTCGGTCCCTGAAGAATAGGTCAGTCCGTTATTCTCTCGTAATAAATTATATAAACGTCCACTAGTATTACCTCCTATAATATCACATAACAGTATGAGTGGATATGTATCGGGTGAATAATAATTACATATTCTTATTCCAATATTCACATGCATGGTGGATAATTCCTTTTTTTTATTTATGCTATATTGTATTTTATCATAAGGTATATAACTGATTTTTTTTTGATATTTTTCGTAGGTATTTAAATCTATCGCTAATTTTTTCGATTGTTTTGAAAAAAAGCTCTCGTTTATCATTTCTTTAATCGTTGAGAATGATAAATTAGATACTACACTTACTACCATTCTTGAAGGGATGTAAAACATTTTATATATTTCTACAATGTCTTCATAGTGAAATCGTTTACCCTGGTGATACGTAATATCGTCGACCGGATTTTCATAAGAAGAACCTTTATATATTATATTATTTATAGTATTATTAATATCACTACTCGCGCTGTCCCTGGAACGAATATTCTCCTCAATCACGACATTCTCTTCTTTTTGAAATTGTTTTTTATTAAATGTAGAATTCATCAGCATATCCGACAAAATATGTATCGAATTTTTCACATAATCATCTTCACATAGGACATAATATCTAGTATACCGTTTATCCGTTTCTGCATTGAAATAGGCGCCAATTTTGTTATAATTTAAAAAAATGTCTTTGGCATCTGGTATTTTTGAAGTTCCTTTGAAACACATATGCTCTATAAAATGGGCCGCGCCTCGAACGTCATCTGTTTCATATACGGACCCATAATCACAAAATACTTGAACCGATGTTACTGGTAATATACTAATTGGTTTCTCATATACTAATCTTAATCCATTTTTAAATGTATATCTGCTTACCATACTTTATATATTTGCATATTATTTATAATGGCAAATAAATGCTATTATAAATAATCCATGTATTCATCTTTCGTGAACAATTCCGGTAATTTATTTTTGGCCTACACCAATTTCTAATGGAACTCTGGCTAAATCGGCTTCGATGGTGCTTTGATTCCAAGGTCCAACATCGGCTTTAGAGATGATTGGGTCAGAACGTAATTGGTAGTTAGCATTACGTAAGGTTTGTCCAATGGTGTCTAAACCAATGTGATATCCGGCAGTCAATAAGTCAGGCATGGCGATGTTTCCTTGATTCATTGCGACTGGGTTTAATGCAGCCCATTCACTGTTTTTATCTTGAGGTAGTAAATCACTAGGATTGGCTACATTTTGGGCAGTGTATCCAGCTCCAACAGATGGTGCTGGAACAACATTTTGAGCAGATGTTTCTTTCACGGATGGTTGTTTTTCCTTGTTGTTTTCACTTCCATCTTCCATCTTATCTAAAACAGCAGTTTTAGAATTCGAATAAAAATATAATAAACCGAGTAATATAACAACTGCAATAAAAATTACAGCGTTATTTCCAGACAATAATTTGCCTAAATTTCCTAATGAACTTTTAACTTGACTAAAGATAGACATCTGTTTATATAAACGGATGATAAAATTATTTATGGCATTATGTTTTATTTTTCAATAAATTAGTTTTATTTTTCTTCTAAATCAAAATTATCTTCTTCTAAATCACTATCACTATCTATTTCATTCAACATATAAGTATTTTTTATACGTTTTGCTTCTAAAAACGATGAAAGTGCTAAATCTCTCGCTTCTTTCGCTTTTCTCTTTGCATCTTTATACATTTTGTAATATACGTCATTTCTATTTTTTAATATCACGGTTTCACTTGGTTCGATTTCTTCTAAATTAAATTCAACCTCGCAAATTTCATCGTCCTTTTTGTCTAAATCTTTTTGTTCTTCTACTTCCTCTGGTTCTTGTTCGTCCAGGACTGGGTATTCTTCATTCTTAGAATCTGGTATTTCTTCAACTACATTCGTTTTTCCTAAAGTATCTATCTCTAAATCATTCTCTTTCTTTTCAACTACTATTTCTTTAGGGTCTTTACTCATAGATATGGATGATTTCAGTAAACATTTCTCGAATAAATTGGATGGTTTTAGTGTCAACATTTGTTTAATTTCTATTTCAATTTGAAAACTTCGAGCGGAACATTTGATTCCCTGAACCTCTAATATGCACATTATATCGCTGTTATCTTCAATTGTTTCATGGTCAACTTCATTCTCATATTCATCATATATCTTCAATGAACATTTTCCTAAAATACATGGAATATTAGAACGGACAATGTAATATTTTCCCGATTTATAGGTCTTCAATGGAGAAACAAATGAATTTTCAATATCATGATTATCCAGTTCTGTTTCGAACCATTTTTGGCGATTTTCGTAAATATGTTTTTGACAATGAGATTCTAAATTTTCCATCCATCTTATGAAATTTTCGTTTTCATTTGTAAACATTAAATCACTATACATTTTTTTACCGGCCTTTATAATTCCTCCCTTTGTCTTACATTTAGGCGGTTGTATATAGAGGGGTTTTTCATTTACTCTAAATTTGATGAAATAGTTTCCTCCCACAATTTGGGTAGGTGTAAGTAAGTGTAGTCGTTGAAATGGGAAGTTGTCATTGGCTTCATATATTCCGTCCATATCTAATACATTATTTGGCGATTTTAGTTATAATACTATTACGAATTCATTCGTTCGTTACGTTTGTTCTTTTTGTTATTTTATTTTAGATTATGAAAAGTATCCGTGATAAATGTATTGATTTTTTAAAAAATGAAGATACAAAACGTGATGTAAAAGAAATTATAAAACCAATTGTGCATATTATTTACAATGAAATTTATATCTATATTTGGTTCATTTGTTTATACAATGTCTTCCTTCTTTTCTTTGTTTTAGCAAATTTATTTTTAATGATTAAATTATTACAAAAAAATAGTATATTTAGCGTTGTAAATAATATATAATATCAATATATAGCATCATGGCTAAAAGAGGAAGAAGAGGAGGTTCCAGAAAACAAAACCAAAACCAAAACCAAAACCAGAATCAAAACCAAAACCAAAACCAAAACCAAAACCAAAACCAAGACCTATTTGGCGGTGCAGGGGCAGCTGACCATGCAATCGCTGTATTTGGTAACTCTGGTGCACAACATGCCGCTGCAAACAGTAATGTCATCGCGATGAACAATCCATCTGTTCCAGTCGTCCCAGTCGCCCAATCTGGAGGAGCTTTAGTCGCTCTTTCTCCTGCCCAGGCCGGAGGAGCTTTAGTCCCACTTGCACCTGCTCAGGCCGGAGGAGCTTTAGTCCCACTTGCACCTGCAGTAGTAAAAGGTGGAAATGTATTAAGCGACGTTGCTGTTCCAGCCACTTTCCTTTTAGCAAACTCCGTATTCAAAAAGAGACGTTCATCAAAACGTGGTTCAAAACGTGCATCGAGCCGTAGAAGACGTAGTTCAAATAAAAGACGTTAAACGTCAATCATTGATATAATATTGTGCAAATTTCTCACAATATTATAATATTATGAGCAGTGAAGATAAAAACATGGTGGTTCATCCAAAACACCAATTTGTAGAAAATGTCCAAAAATGGGTTGTTTTAGACAAACAACTTAAAATGATTCATGAAAAAACCAAAGAAATTCGAGACAATAAACAACAACTTACGGAAGAAATATGCAATTATATACAAAATAAAAATTTGAGCAATACCAAAATCGAAATTAGCGACGGAGAATTAAAAATGTATGAAAAAAAAGAATATTCACCTCTCACGTTTAGTTATGTAGAAGAATCTTTAGCCAAAATATTAGCAGATAAATCACAAGTAGATTATATTATACAATATTTGAAATCAAATCGCGAAATTAAATCTTCGCCAGATATTCGCCGAACTTACAAAAAATAAACATACTATAATATATAATATGTTTATTGAAAAATCATTTGTGAATAATTATGTTTATAAAAAAAGTGGGGACGAAATGGTCGGTGGATATCCAGTTCAGTTATTAAGTCATGAACCAATGGATGCCAAATTTGAAAATATGAGCATCCCTGCCGGATTAGTCGTGGACACACGTCCAAACTCATTCTCTTTGCAAGGCGGTAAAAAACTTCGAAATGTGGGAGAACACGAATTAATTGGTGATGAATTATTCGACCATTTGATATCAGCCGTTTCATTTCATCCACCAAAACAAAATGCTACCAAACGTATATTACCTTCTTCACAGAATAAAACCAAGAAGAAATAAAAAGAATATCTATCTCTCATTTCTTAGAAATATAATAGCATATAATAGTATATGACACAAATTGGTGGACTTTCTCTACGTAACCCTGAAAAATATGCCGAAATATCCTCTAATGAAGAAAAATATGCCGCCGCAATGGATGAAATGATAAAGAATGCCATTCTAATAGAATGTATATCTTACGAATCTTTTTCTGGATTTATATTTATTGTAAAAGTCAATGAAGAATATGCGGTATTTAACAGTTTAGATGAAAATTCTACCTTCACTAAACCGGTTACAGTTATTTTGTTAAAAATAGTCATGTTAACTAATTATGAATACACTAAACATACCACTACTCATATTACTTATATGAGTATCAATAGCAAAAAATATAAAAAATCAATTGTAAATAAAAATGATATTATATTCGAATTAGAAGACCAATACAATATATACAAAAAAACTTTGTCATACAACAATGTACCTATATGTCCCTCCATTATTTATAATTCTATATTATCTGCAACCAAACAAACTAAGTCCTATTTATCAAAACTCAACAAAAAAATAAAAGAATTATATGGTGACAACATAAACACCGCTTCTACTGTCATACAAATTTTGATTGATGTCTATAATAATACAAAAAATTTGTATGATATAAAAAATAATAAATTACCACCTCCAGATTTAGGTATTATTGGTATGGAATTTGCTGAAGGGTATGATAAATTTATCACTTATTTAAATCAACATATATATACAAAGGAAAATCATGACGACGTGAAGAATGATGTATTGATATTACATAATTGTGACACTCATTGTAGAACCTTTTCCAGTATTATAGTGAATATTATTCGATTGTTTATTTCTACCGGAATTATTCATGTAGATTTACATGTTGAAAATATAATGGTTAATACAAATTTGCAAAAATCTTTACTGATTGATTTTGGTATTGTAGATAATATTATTACCAATTATACACTTTTCAAAAACATGAAAATTTATAATGATGAATATATATTCAAGACATTAAAGAACAACCAATATGTTGTTTCACTAGAAGCATTGAAAACATATCTGTATAGTCAATTCGGCACAAGTTATAAATATATTGGTAAAGGAGAGCAGATTTTTATGCAAGATTATCTTTATAATATTAGTGACGTAGATACGCGATGTAAAAAAATACTGAAATTATTTTTACTTATAGTTATTAGTGAACGACAAATAAACTTTAAAAATGTAAGTGGATTTCCAATGAATTCTATGCGTATTTTATTGAATGCATTGGGTTTACAGATAACCTCCACATTTACATATGGTAACAACTTGGCGTATGATAAATATATATTTGATTATGAAATTTTAAATAATGATAATATAACTTTTGAGGCGTGGATAAATGACGAAAATAATATTAAACCATCATATAAGTTGTTTTTTAAAAATATATTTTTACAAGTGTATGAAACGTTGAATGAATATTATAAATTTCAAAATTTTGAAACGGTTAATACAAGTTACGTTGAAAATCCGGAAACTGATGTTCAAAATCCGGAAACGGTTTTTAATGTTACTGGAAAATTTTCAGAACCAGTTGTTCGCATAGGTTTAGACCCAGATGAAAGTAATAAATACAACGAAGAAGCAAAAAAATATAGCTATAAAATAAGTGCTGGTAGAAACAAGATAAAAAATACACGAAAACGTAAATCAACTTCTGCCATTAGAAAACATAAAAAAAAAACATCTAGAAAAAGTAATACAACTAGTGTAAAATTATAATTATTGAAAAATACTTATAATTTTGTATGGATTTACATAAAAGAGTATTGAATGAAGATAATATATTAGAATTCACTCCATTTATCATTATTAAAACTATTGATTTTTAATAATTTATCCGAATTATTTTTCCAGAATTGGACTTTTGCATCCAATAAGGCATCTTCATTCGTCTTTGGATATACACGATTCTTATTTGCATTCATTCGATTTTTGTCGGCGTCTGATGCGGCTGGTTTTTTTCCATAACAATTTACCCCAAATCGAATATATGGATTTGCCATATATCCTCCGTTCACGCCAGGACGTCCACAATCATTTTTGTGGTTTTTCGTTTTCTGTAATTTATCCCAGGTTGATTTTTGAGTTGGGAAAAATGCCATTTGGTCAGCTGACCAACCATAGTTACACCATTCCGCTCCCTTATTATATGCTTCTTCCATTTCATTATATGTTGCTAAACGCGCTCCATATGATGTGCATATCGCTTGTGCATCATCATAGGTGTATAAATTGTTGGAAATATTAAATACTTCATCTTTATTCACATTTTCTTCTTTTTTATCATCATCTTTTTCATCTTTTGATGTTCCATCCCACATTTTACTAATATAATCTAATATGGATATACCAAAAATATATTTGAAAAATTGGACAAATATAGTCAATACAAATATGAACCAAGCACTATTTTCCACTAGAGAAAACATCAATGGACGATTTGTCTCCATTGGAACTCGTAACAAATATGCAACGGAATATAATACCACAATGAAGATTGCCGTTGAAAATATAGACATGGATTCATTCATATAATCTTTCAAATAATTAAGAATCGAAACAATTGTGTTCTTTCGCTGTTCACCGGTACTGGAATAATACCATCCTAAAAGTATCGCGATGAGTAGACCAAACATCAATAAATCAAATATATAACTACCGACTAAACTACCGGTTTCGGTTTTAAAAAAAAGTCCTAAAACAATGTATAATACAAAATATATTGCTAAAAACCATAATAAAAATACTATATTCGATTGAGTAAAAATACTATTCAAGGCATTCGATAAATTTGAATTATCAAATTCTTCCTTTTCTTTTTTTACAGGTTCTTCATTTTCTAACATATTCAATATATTATACTAGGTTATTTTTTTTACGATAAAATAAACAGTAAGCCATCGGGGTTATTAACATTTTTTTATCCGGAACATTTGCTACATTTGTATCGTTAAAATGTATCCATTCTTCCTTTGCATTTTTTACAAAAGATGTATAATGTCCACCCATGACATTTCCCGTATGATTACATATTCCAAATAAATCATATATATATTCTTTGGACTTATAACCAGTAATGTATTTCGACATATCTAAATTTTCTATCGGGAAATCGATTATGTTTTGTAATTTTCGTTCTCCGCCGGGGGAAAATCGTTTCAATGTGATTACTAAAATTTTGGGTAAATTCCAAAATACAATACGTTTTTGTATGTCTTCTTTCTTACCCGTCGTCTCATTCAACCAGGCATTTTCTCCCTGTAATATTTCGGGACTTGTAAATTTGTCTAAACATCCATACAATGTATGATTGATTGGATTTTCTGGAATAGGCAAGTCCAATATAAAGAATTGTTCTGGTTTATTAGTATGTATTTTTTTACCATCAATGGTAGCAATTTGAGACACATATATACCATAATATAAATTCATTATTTCGGAATATTCCTTTTCATATATTTGTTTTAACATCGAATAACATTGAATCGCTAAATCATCCTTTTCATTTTCACTCGTTCCTCTAATTTTCATATTAATGCCGCGCGAAACACTATTATGCATACATTCAATCATAAATAATAAAAATTCGGGCATATCATTCTGTGCCCATCCAGTAAAAAGTTCTCTGCCTTTTTTTTGGGCCAGTTCATGAACGAAATGCACGAATTTATTAGGCGATACAATACCATTGTTACTCCACATTACTGCACGCAAATCATTCCATTCTCTCAACAATATCGAATCTTCAAGTGTTTTTTTCATATTTTTTTCACATTGGCTCGATTCTAAATATACATGCAACTCGTAGGTATGATTCAATACTTGCATACACGAATTCAAAAAACATGTATTTCCTAGATTCACTAAGCCGGTATATCCTTTTCCAAGATATTTTGATAAATCCATTTATTTTATTGTTTAACTGATAATAGTAACAAGTATTCTTTATTTTGTTTTTATTTATCTAATTGTTTATGTCATGCCGAAATTATAAATTTTATTCGAATATAACAATTTTCGCGGTTGGACGTTTCAAACACCCATTATAATATTCTTTCGGTATAACATATATTGATTTTACTATATTTTCATGTTTTCATTTATTGACACACTAAACTTTTGTAATTTTGATTTCAACATACATATAAAATGCAATTTTTCGAATTATGGTAATGATTGATGGTCTACCACGGCGTTTGTTAGAGCAGTATATTGTTTATCCACATACACGGCTTTCATTACATTCCGTGCAACTTTTTCGTTATTCTTTTCTACGCCTCCATGACATGTATCTCCCAAAGATTGTTTCATAATTTGAAATGAACGTTCGAAATCGGGAGTATCTAATATTTCACTTTCTGGATGTTGTTTATTCCATTCACTTATTTGTTGTATATTTCGAAAGGCAATTCGACGAATCGCTGCCTTTATTTTTTCTTGTTCTGGCGTATCTTTTATCCACATGTTGTTTTCTCTCACATGAACGATTTCGCGTTTTATATCAGTGCAATGTAGAGGACGTGTATATATATCCAATTCTTTTAGACCATTCATAAACAATTTGGTTACGCCGTCTACATATCCTACATCCGCAATGTGTTCTAAATCGGTTAAGCCAATTTTTACGTTTTCAATAAATTCAGATAGATTGATTGCATTTTTACATTGTTCATTTAAAAAGAAGTTCAAATTGAATTGCTTATTATGTGAATTTGTATGATTATTTGAATTCGATATTGTATGAGGTTGTTGAGCAATCTGCAACATTGTTTTATGTTGTTCGATTAACATATTTTTGAAATCTTGGTTTTCTCTCACCAATTCTAAAATGGCCGTTGTCAAATCACCGTTTGGATATTCATTTACAGTAACTAACGCGTTTTGTATGGTCTCAATTTTAGTTGATCTACATTGTTTTTTATGACGGCTCAAACTGGATTTGTGTTGATATCTAATCCCACATTTACATTCATATATTTCGGCGTCGCCCGGCGTGTTTTCGTTAGCATTTGTTGTTCGTTTATGTTTACGGGTTAATAAATGCCTATTATAATCTGATAATTTACTGCATACAAAAGTGCATTTTTCACATACAAAAGTGCATTTTTGACTATCAGTTTGTTCTTGCGCGTTAGGCGGTTTTTCTGTTAGCATTTGTTATCTATATTATGCTAACATAAAAAACGCCTAAATCGTTTTTCAATATATATTTTTTCCCAGATTTTTCCCAGATTTTCCCAAATTTTTCAATGAAAAATCATAAAACATGTCATTACATAATATACACATCATTTTGCAGATATATTGAATAGTAAAAAACGTTATTTTGAAATTATGGTTTGGACAATTGTCCAAAAATAACACAAAATTTCGCTGCATATTTTCGATTTTATTAAAAATGGATAGATTGAATATGAGTAAAAACTAGGTTTCGGCGTAAAAAACGCCGGAGTTAGCATTAGTTAGCAATGCAGTTAAAAAACGCCGAATATTCATTTTGATTAAAACCATATATGCAGACAGTTGGATATTCTAAAAATCGTAAAAATAAAAAAACGCCGGAGTTAGCATTTGTTAGCAATGCAGCGAAAAAAACGCCGCCTGAACTATATATTACAAAACCATATATGCAGCCAACCTCGTACAAAATATTTTCATAAAAATAAAAAAACGCCGGAGTTAGCATCCGGTTAGCATTGACTTTTGGCCGACCAAAATTTCGAAAAAAAATTATGCAGTCAAGTCGTGAACGATTTTTTCTGGCTTATGCAGCGACATGGTTTAAAACACGTTTTTTGCCCTTTTTCAAAAGCCGTTTTCCCATTTTGGACATTTTTGGAAAAATAAAAATGTCCAAAATCAAAATCTGTCAATGAATCTAGAAAAGGGTTTTTTTGGGCCTCTTACTGACCAATGCATTTTTTATATTTTATAGGTATAAATCACTATAAATACATTGGGTATGATAACAAATAAATAGTATAATCAAATATATACTATTTATTTTCTAAATTTTCATAGTTACATAATTTTAAATTTTGAAATTTTGATTTTGAGGCCTTTTTTAAAAGCGGATACATGATAAAACAAATGTTCGCAACATTCAACATATGAATGGTCGAGTTTTACATTTAAATTGTATTTTTTAAACTCGTTTACAGTATTTGCTAATTCTTCCTCCGTAATTATTTTTTTAAAATTTGAATATAAACCGTCGTAATAAAATCCTTTAAAATTTTCTGTTTTATATAAGCAAATTCCATTGAATGCTGATAATACTTCCATACTATTTGCTTGCAATGTGTCTAACCTGAATCTAATATATTTCTTCAATAACCCGACTGCTCCATCCCATCCACCGCCTTCACTAAATCCCCAACAATGATGTCTAAAATTATCTAACATCAATGCCCATATATCATAATAATCATCATTATTGAAAGAAATACAATCCCAATTATCGTTATCAAAATTATTCAAATAATAATGTATAACATTTACATTCCATGTTCGAATACAAACATTATCCGCGTCAATCATCATATGATATTTAATATTTCCTAATTCATTGTAAATTATATTCAAACATTCATTTCTAGCTTTTGCTATACGTTCGGTACGGAATTCGCTTTCATTAATTATATTTCTTAAAATTACATTATTACTATTCTTTTTATATTCTTCCAATAAATGTTCACTGTCATCAGTACAATTATCATATACAAAAATTGTATATACGTTTATATTAAGGGTTTTTACACGTTCAATATTTGAAAATATATCTTTTAAAAATTCTGCACAATTTCTTACGCAAAAACATAGAGCAACGTTCATATGTATATGTATATATCTAATGTATGTTTATATTAATTTTGTATTATATTATCTAAATTATGATATTATTTATAAACCAATTAAAAAAAAAGGTATATATAAAATATTATGAGTATACCCGACTGTACATTAGTAACTGCCTGTTATGATTTATCTAGATTTAATAATAATTCTAGAAAATTAGATGATGCATTAGACAAAATGAATTCGTTATTAGAAACACCATGCTATCTAGTCATTTTTACAGATAAAATATTTTACGAAAAAATTTTCAATATTAGAAATAATTATGGATTAAATAATTTAACATTTTACATAATCAAGGAAATTGAAAATTTGAATATGTATAAGTATGTTGACATTGTAAAATCAAATCGAGAAAAATACCATCCAACGAAAGATGAACGTACTTGTGCTGAAAGTCATTTGATTTGTTGTAGTAAATTCGATTTCGTTTTGGATATAATTTTTTTAAATCCATTTAAAACTTCAAAATTTGGCTGGATAGATTCAAATATCGGTGTAAATTTTTCCAAAATATGCATAGATTATAAAAAAAATATGTTATTAAATGCATTACATAATGCTACTGAAAAATTTCATATACAAATATTGAACGTAGAATCCAAAAAATATATAAAATATGAAAATTTGAAAGAATATTATGAAAACTATCGGTGGATAGTATGCGGTTGCTTATTTATAACTGGTAAAGAAATTGGAATAAAAATATTGAATGAATTAAATCATGTAGCATTAAACCATACAATACTAGGATATGGACATGGCGAAGAAATGTTTTATTTAGAAATTTTAGAAAAATATTACGATGACATAAGTAGAAGTTACGGGGAATATAATACAATACTAAATAATTTTTCAAAAATAACTACAAATATTCATTATATTTATAATGTAATTATATTACGATATTTGCATAACAAATACTATAAAGAATGTATAGAATGTTGTGAAAAAGTTATAAGTGCATATGATAATTTTGTTATGGAAATTAATTATGAAATGTATTTTAATATAATATTTACATTGTATGTATCATATTATTATGTTGATATAAAAAAAGCAAAACAAACCGCAAACAAATTATTAGAGTTGGTTGAAAAAAACACGTATATCAAAAATGAATTTGATAAAAATAAAAAATATCATACCGAACAATTAAATTATGTTATGTAAAATCATATATTATTTTTGTGCAAAACACATAAAAATAATATACCAAAATAGTATACATGAATAATCTTAACGATAATATTAATCGTATTTTAGAAAATGAAATCGAATCGATATTGGAAAATTATATGAATCATGGTGGAGGAGGTACTCGAAATACTGGAGAAACAAGACAAGAATACGACGATTTACTCATGGAATTGCATTTACAACAATTGAATACGCTCAATAATATTATAACACAGTATTATAATCAAATAAATTTATTCCAAGAAAATACGAGAGAGATGATTCAATTGTTAAGAACGACCATTCAAAATCAAAATGTGTATAATAGAAGAAACAATAATGTACGTCCAAACCGGTTTGGAAATCGGCGACAAACATCTAATTCATATAATCCATATGATACCTTATTTTCGTATATATTGCCTCTTGGTAGAGGATCAGGTAATCGAGTTCCCGCTACATTAACCTCGTCACAAATCGAAAATGCAACACAAACAGTAACTTATCATGAAATGATGAATGAAGAACGATGCCCAATTACTTTAGATAATTTTATAGCAGGTGAAAGTATATGCCAAATACGCCATTGTGGTCATATATTCAAGAGGGACGCACTAATGAATTGGTTTAATCGTAATGTCCGTTGTCCAGTATGTCGATATGATTTACGAAATTATGAACCACCCACAGAAGCAGCTGAACAATTACCCCAACCTACACCCATCACAACAAGTCCATTATTATCAGTGTCTTCTATTTTACAAGGTCTCTCTCGAGGTAATCGAACCTACACATTCGAAATTCCATTGTATATTGACGATGTGTCGGGTAATATTGTATAATTGTGCATGTATAATTCTTCATATTTTATGTGTTGTAGAATAATCTTATCTGCTTATGCATATTTTCAATGTCTACCTCACGATTTCCAAATTTATAATCAGTGCGATTACGAATATGTATAATATTTTCAGGATATGCAGATGGATTTTCATGATCAAGACATTCGTGAAAATTACAATGTATAAAATTATAAGCATTCACATATTTTAGACAAGATATTTCCGGTTCAATATGATATAATATTATACTGTGGACAACATCATCTGCTAACATAAATATATCTCTTATATCTGTTTCTTTATACAATAATAAAAATTTATGTATTATATCACTGGATAAAATATAACCAGCTCCGTCCAAAAACCATATATTCTCTACCTCCATATTATTTTTTGAAAAATATTTACTAGTTATTTCTAAGATGTGTTTATTATCTTCATTTGAATAAGCTTGGTTGATAATGCCGAATCTACCAGCCATAAAATTCGTTTGAGGGGATGTATATAGTAACTGTAATAATCTAGGAATGTGAAATACGGATGATAAATTTGTTCGTAACATATAATTGAATTTTATTTTCTTAGATATAAATTTATATGCGGCGACCGTTTTTATAAATATACCAGGTATATATTCTTCTTTACATTTACAAACAATTTTATTTTCATCTACATATATGTCATGTTCGATTGTTTCATCGCCATAAATAAAAAATGATTTCACATTTGAATACAAATTCATGTATTTTTTCCAATTTTCAGTAAAGATTTCTTCATGTTTATTGTTAGAAGAAGCAATGATCAATATCACCAAATAATAATGAGGCGGGGTTTTATAAAATCTGGCAATATTTTCGGTTGCATATTCAATGATATATTCGTTTTTTGTAAACATACAGGTCAAGGTATTGATAAATATATTGTATATATCCCTATAATACAATATATTTTTATGTTTTTATCTATTTATATCTATATAATGTCCCCTACTTTAGTGAAACATGCATTCAAAATTTTGTTGTTTTTCATAATGTTATTGAGTTTTTATATATTTATCATGACAATTTTTATGAAATCAACACAATATAAAGGAGTGTTTTCAACATGGCAATTTCCCATGCTCCTGGCGATATTTCTAGATGTATACCTATTGGAAGACCAATAATGGAGAAGAGAGTTACAAAAACCATATAGAGCGTATCTAGTATCTATACTAGATAAATGAACATCACCGAACCATCATTATATGAATTATATGACTTTGTAAAATACAATCGCTATTTATTTGACGAAAAAGAAATACGAAGTATAGAAGCATATATCAATGATACGAGTGCCAATTATTCTGGCGGTCATTATTGGTTAAAAGGACAACTCCATCTTTTGCCAACCGAAAAAATTACTGAAGAAAAAATACAAAAAGCAATCGAAATTGATAACAAACGTGTGGCCGAATATGGCGGACCGTGCAATGGAATGGAAGCCGCCAGTATGAATAACCACAATAATAAATTCGAAAATTTACAAACAGTATTAAAAAAATATTATGAATCAGTAGAATTAGATTTATTACGCCCTCCAGACAAAACTGTTCCAAACGACAAAGGAGGCAAATGGTATCAAATGATTTTGAAACAAACCCCAATCGGCAAGTAATCACTATTTTTTTTGTGTATAGAAACTAGTGATTTCTCTCATACCCATCTTATCGTTTTGAATTTTATTCAAGGTTTTATCAAAGAGTAATACTTTTATTTTGGCAGAAGTCAATTTCTCGCGTTTTTTCATAAATACCTCCAAATTATCACCATATTCCTTTTCGATTTTTACTATTTCTTTTTTGAAATCCTTTATCGCTAGATGTTTATTTTGATATGCCCATATTTGTTCAAGGGCGAGACCCAATAGTTGCTGTAATGGTTTCATTAACTGATTCGTAATATAAAATATATAATCGATTTTTAAATTATTATCTACTATAAATTCGGGTGTTTCAATCTTTTCACCCTGTAATGCCTTCTTGTTATCATTTACAATATGCACAAATCTCATACGGTCACCCGGTTTTGGTTTATTTCCTGGGTCGCGTTGACCAATACGGTCCGCCAATACCCGATGTGCAATCTGTTGGGGATTTTTATAATCGCCACGTAAAGCTTTCGTCATCATCAATTTATCCATCGACACATTGCCTTTTATTAATTCTTCCAACGATTTTTCTAAGAAATGGATGGCAGATTTGATATTATTTTCCTTCATCAATATATTCAATATACCTCCATAAGTATCCTTCAAATAATCACACGAATCACGACGTTTCAACGAGAGGCCCATATATTTCATTTTACCTTTATTCGCGTCTTCTTCATACAACATACCCACATACCGCTTTTTCGATAACAATATAAACGGCATCAGGGTTTTCTCATAAGATAATTCCATGGGCGGTTTCAACCATTGAGTGCAAAGTTTCGCGGCATCTTGTGCAATTTCAATCGTCATTTCTAGAGCAGGTTTTCCCCTGATTTTTTCGCCGGTTTGTGGATTTTCCAAATTGAAGGTGAAGAATACACTATCTGTATTATGAACAATGATATTACCAATTCCAGCGGCGAAATGGTGATTTTGGGTCGTCAAATCATATACATACCCACTATAAGGTATGTCTTCTTTATGTTTCACGAGTGTATCATGTAATGTCGCTACTTTACTTAAATATACGGTATATGAAGTGAGGTCATTTATTTTACAGATAGTAATTTTATATCCACATGATTGAGCATATGCTACATATTTAGCCATCGATAATTGGTCTCCGGTAATTTCAAAAATCATATCGTCGTCTGTGGAAATAGGATAATAATCGTAATATGAACCAAGTGGTAATTTTTTGTGTAACAATGCATTTCCTAATTTGATTTCATTCGGCGAAATTTCTTTACCATCGGTATTCAATAATGAATGGTCATCCGTTACATCGACAATTCCAGTGCTGGTTACAATACGAAACATTTTTTTATGAGGAGCCAATTTATGGCGAATGACGCGATATAATTTCGTCCATCCTTCTTCCGTCCATGATTCGACATTATGTAATTCACATACCTCTTTTTCTTGCTTTCCTGGTTCCAAACATCTGGTCCATTTATTATTGCCAAATTTAGTGGCCAATTGTTCAATGGTGCATATATCAACTTCGTCGCCAATTCTTACATATATGGGTGTATAATTGGCTACACTATCGCCATATACATATTCGGCTTTACATTTCACTGGGCCATGCGTAGCGGTTTCATACACATGGTCGCCATACACTTCTTCAATAATACGTTTTGCATAAATAATCATCATTCGACCGGTAGCCGTGGTCGACGCGGCAACGTCCTTTTCATAAAAGGTGGATGTTCTTGCGCCACATTGGCCGTATAATGAATTCGCAGTTACTTTATAACCAAGCTGTCTCTTGTCCAAAATATTTTGCATGAAAGGGTCCTTTTCCGTTTTTATCATTTTACGTGTATCGGAACGGGCTTTCAATAGTTCTTCCAATATCGAAGGCATAATTCCTTTTTTATTCTCGGGAAATTGTGCCCATCGACATATCATTTTACCCGATTTTGTTTTCACTGCTCTAGCTCCCTCTTTAGGAGAGATATACTTGAATGTATCAAATTCGAGATTAATATATTCGTATCCGGGTAAGTTATCGTATATATAGTTTCCCTTCTTATCTTTTTCACCCGTTTCCTTTATCAAATTGCCTTCCAAATCATATTCCTTGGTCCATACTTTACTATCGTGTGATAGATTTTGACTAATCATGGAAGATGGGTATAGGGAAGAGTAATCGACACATGCAACTGGATTGTCCATATACATCGAACATTTGGGTGGTAATACAATCGCCCCTTCATATCCATCACCCGACCCCGATTTTTCCAAATCGGGCATCAGCGTATTTTTTTCACGACATTTTTTGGCGACATAACTCGTCAATTTGATGCCTTGTCCCCGGAAAATCAAGAAACTAATGGGGACACTGCAAATTCTGGACATTTCCACATAACCGGTAATGACATCAATCTTATTCATCAAGTGATGGACGAGGTTACAATCCTGAATACAGTATTTCGCGACGATAGCGCGACTGGCGGGACCTTCATTGGCTAACCGGAAAATGTCTTGAGGCGTAACATCATCTTTGGCCATTCCCCATTTTATCGATTTGGAACGGTCAATATTTTCGTGACCGGCGATACGAATTACATTATAGGTATTGGTCTTTTCCACACCTTTTACCAACTCAACAACACTTCTTCCTTTCACAATATCAATCACAGGGAATTTTTTACCGTCTTTATAATAATCGCTTGTAAAACTCGTAAGTTCAATATGGATGAAATCGCCTACATGCAGACCAGCCAAATTTTGACTATATAGTTCGGTAATATCGCCAAATTTTTCATCCGTTACACAATCAATACGTTTCACGTCGTCACTGATAAATTGGCCGGCGACATCATCTAATTTATAAGACGGCAAATTGAAATCGCGACGGAAATACGTATACATATCGATTTGTAAACGACCGGCCATCCTGAAATATCGCAAATCATATTCACCGGTCGCCAATTGAATTTTCGTATTTTCGATGGACAAAAGTCCCGTGTCTTTATTTTCTTTGGCACATAATTCGCCCATTTTTCTGGATAATAAGAGGAAATCATTTTCGCAACGTAATTCTTCGGCTCTTCGAAACATGAATTCATAATCAAAACCGAATATATTATATCCAATAATGATATCGGGATTTTCGCGTTGTATGAGTTCCGTCCACTGTAGCAACAAATCGCGTTCCGTCTCGGCGGTTTGAATGATTGCACCCGCCACCTCATCACAACTGCCTAGAACTAGACAATGATTCATATATGGTTCTTGTTCGCCATATCGCATAAATGTCGAACCAATAAAGGTGACTTTATCACCTTCTAATGGAGGGAAAGATAAACAGCGAAACGTTTCGTTTACATTTTGTATTTTTTCATCGCGAGTATAATCATCGCTCATTAAAATATCTACGATTGTGTTTTTTTTCTCTACTTTTTTTGTTTTCGATTTTGGTTTTTTATTTTTATAATAAGATGGAGTTTCATCTACTTCTCCGCCATCATCGCTGTCTCCATCGTCGCCTCCTCCGCCGTATTCATTGGCCTCCCGCATTTCCTCAAAGATAGATTCAATTGTATATGCATTTTCCATATCTTCGTCACTCGATTTCATTTTTTTTACATCGAGAACAGGGGTATCAATAAAGGATTGGATTAATTTAGTGAGCCGGTCTTTCGATGGCGCGATTTTTGGATAAACCAAATCCACATCATTAAATTTGTCGTATCCAAACGCGGTCATAATGATTTTTTTACATAATAATTGACTTCTAGCTAAGTCGATGGATTGTGATTGAAATTGCAGATTGAATATATCTACCATATTGGAAGCCAATCGTTTGTAGGTTTTTTTCGGCAAAGGGAAATCGCCATGACTACTACTCGCCTCAATATCAAAACTACATATTTTATAGGGAACCCGTGTTTCCTTATCATTCATAGGTCGAACATGGGCCGATAAACATATAAATTCATAGGTGCAGGTCGTCGTTTTCGTAGAACATTGAATCATTTTATTCATAGGTATAGAAACCCATCCGGATGGACTTATACTATGAATATGAAAATATCGAAGAAGTGGGGGTATATTACTTTCATATAATTCCAATTCTACACCTTGACAAATATATTTACGAAATTTACGATGTTCGCCGGTATAATCATACCACAAATTTTTGACCTTATTCATGACGGATGTGTTTTGAAATGTAATTTGGACAAATTTGTGGAGTTTTCCCGCGGAAAATCCATAGAGTTTATGATAATCGACCAATTTGGCGGATAGAATGGAGTTTTCATAAAATGCACCGACTTTTCCTTTCATTTCTTGTAATAAGAGATTGGCGTTTCCTTGTGTCCAAGTTTCGCTTACTTTCACGAAGAAGAATGGATTAAAATCGTTGACATAGATACTCGATGTTTCGCCCTCTTCATTTATACCAAACATTTGAATGATAAATTTGGTTTGGCTAGCATGTTTAGACGGCTTATCTTCGTTCGTAGATGACTCCGTATCACTATTCGACCCGGACCCAGTACCAGTGCTTATCGCTTCATCATAGATATGAAAATCTAGGAGACGAAAACACTTCGAAATAACGGGTTTTTTCACCTTAGCTATCTTTGTAGTTGATGACATGATTGTTGTATATTATGTCATCAAATATTTATTAGGTTTTTATTCAATTTTATACGAAATAAAATATGCAAATAATCTATACAAAATATGTGCCATAGTAAAGAATCGTCGTTAAATAGTTATATTATAGTGAGTGCGTTATCTTGCATATTATACATTTTAGGGGATAAATATGATAAATACATTGCAATCTTTTATTTGGCATTGATACAAATGCAATTACCCGAATATTTGATGTGGACAGACCAAAAATGTGGAAGTATCAATAAATTCGCAACTATATTGGCATATATTACTCTCGTTTATGTGCCACTGGCATTGCTCCTAGGTGGATATTATCTAAAGACGATTTCTCTAGAAAAAAAATACGTCTTCTTGTTTTCGACAATCATCCTAGCATGTTGGTCGGTAGGAGTCATTCAATATATTACGGCGAGTAAAGATATGTGTTCTAAACCAAATAGTAAAGGACATTTAGTATGGGATTTTATAGAAAAACAACACAGTATGTTCAGTGTAGTATGGCTATTATATTTTGTGTTTTTACTGTTACCATTTTTTTTCCTAACACATTCAGCAAAAAAAATATTTATGTTGTTTTTGATAATAGCATCTATCATAACTCATGCAAGTATGGATAAATCATGGTATTCATTATGGTGTTACTCAATCAAACATGGAATTATATATTATATGATTTTTAGTTCATTGTATTACATGATTACGCATTAGGAAATAAGGTTTTATCTACAGTGGTTCTTACTCCAAACGCGCGATGAGCAACAATACCTAAAATAAACATAAAACATAATAACCACCAAAAATTGACGTGAATATTGAACAATTGTAAAATAGAAAAGATAAAATAAACCAACAGTATAGTTGCAATTACGTCTACAATGGCAATATTGAATACTCGATGTCTATGCGCGCCTTTGCCTGGTTCACCAAACATATTTTTGTATTTTGTTAGATTTGTATCAAACATAATATATATTAGATAGAAATAAATTATTGCAAATACCATTGACGCATTTCTTCAAATGTACGATTTCCTTGGAAATAAGAGACATTGCCTCCCTTGATTTTGAACAAAGTAGGATATCCTCCTTGTAAAGAAACTTTGACGGGAGATTTCTTTAGAAATTTCTTATTAATGGTGGGAATAAGATTTGATTCTTGGGTTTGTTCAATTTCGACAATTTCAAACATATTTCCTTGATTGGCTAAATAGTTTTTTAAATCCTCCCAATCTTTGGCCATATTTTGACAATGACCGCACCAATTGGCATAAATTTTGCCAACAATAACCTTGTTATTTTTATTCATTTTGTTGTGACGACGCGTTTTACGATGTTTTTTATTATTGCCTTTTTTTCTAAAATTTTTCAAAGTATTTTTCATTATATATATTTAGTTGGGAAAAGAAAATCCGCCGTAATATATATAATTATAGAATGCAAAAAATGTTGGTCATATTTTTAATCATAGTATTTTTAGCAGGAATTTATGTATATTCAACAAATGGAATCGTAAATGTTTTGAAGAAAGAGGGTTTAGATAATATCTCATCCTCTTGCCCTAATTTATTATTAAAAAAGGACAATATATTATTATTGTATAGTACGGATAAACCGGAAGAAGATGGTGTGAATCCACTTCCATTTTATAATTTAGACGAATATATCAATTATTTAGAAGTGCAGAGAAAAAAGGGGGTAAATTGTCCAGTATTGTTTTTACAAAATGAAGTAAATACACAAGGAAAAGAGGTATATCGTGTTCGTCCAAATCCGTTTGATTTAGAAGGCGGGGTTCCGCAATCAACTACCTTGTATCCAGGTACAAACGAAATTATTCAATATACTGATGCAAATCGATTAAATCCTCCATATAACGAAGGAAATTATCCCGGTTTTGACCCCACTGGTTTGTTCATTGGCCGATATACAACTATTGACCAGGTGCACGATTCTACTGAAAAGAGTCCAATTAGTGATAATCCAATGGACCCAAATTGGGGAGGTGTCCTACATACCCAAAGTGCAGTAGATTCTGGTAAATATGACGATAATCGTATTGTAAAACCAGTATTAATTGCACCAAAGAGCACCCAATTTCAGCCAGGACTCTACGGCCATCCTTTACCCAAAGACCAATTGGAATAAAGGTTCCGGGAAGAAATGATATAAAGGTATAACAAAGTGTATTATATTGACGATTCATGGACAATATAATGCAACAATCAACGACCATCATCATGGCAGGAGGTTTAGGAAAACGAATGAATTCGCCTTTACCCAAAGTATTACATAAAATAGGTGACTTCCCAATGATATATTATGTGGTAAAACAAGCCATCAAAATTGGCTCGCAAAACATCCTCATTGTAGTGGGAAAATACAAAGATATCATTCAACAAACATTAGAAACATTTTTTACACCGGGACAATTAGAACAAATACATTATATTTTACAACCGGAAATCAAATATGAGAATGGTGATGAAAAGGTGGGTGGAACGGGACATGCCATTTTGTGTTGTCTTCCATTTTTCACGAAAAACCAAATCGACCCCGAATCAAATGTATTTATATTATCCGGTGATGTCCCTTTATTACGAGAGGAAACATTGGTCGAATTAAGTAAAACATCTACAACTAGCAAAAACTCTCTCCTAATTACGAAAAGTCGAAATCCAACGGGTTGTGGAAGGGTATTTTTTGACAATGGTCATAAGATAACTAAAATCGTCGAAGAGAAGGATTGCACGATGGAGGAGCGCGAAAATAAATACGTAAATTGTGGTATATATAATGTAAATGTGGATACATTGTTAAAATGTGTGCCATTCATCAAAAACAACAATAAATCGGGAGAATATTATTTAACGGATATGATTGAACTTGCAATACATAAGCAAATGGCCTTCTCATTTTACGAATTACCCCAGGAACAATTTTACGAGGTAATGAATATAAATAATCCGGAAGAATTGGAAAAGGCAAATGAAATATTTGAAACATTGGCCAAATAAAACAATATTTATGATTTATGATTTTATCACGAGTTCTCCGTTTTGGTAATAATTATAGGTCGGTCTATATCCAGAGGAATTTGTTTTACAAAAAATTTCAACTCGATTATTGGGGAATTTGATAGATTCTTGTATAGCATCCTCTTTGGATAAGAATATAATGGTATCTTCCCAATCACTTCCATAAACAAATAGATAAACAAAATACATTTGTATATATTGAATACTATACAAAATAAATCTAATTCGTTTTGCATTATTATATTTAGGTGGTCGAAATAGAAATAGAATAAAACGAAAAAGGAATAAAAACAAAAATGTATACTTATAATAAAAATAATAAGTATACAAAAATGATGAAATCGATAAGCAGTAGTAATTTGTCCACAAATGAAAGTGAAGAATTATTAGAATTATCTAGCGATAGCAATCTACACCTATACATATTTAGTGGGTGTTATGCAGTCGCGATTCTATTTCTATTTTTATATTTGTATGTATTTTGAACCCAGTAAACCTACGGTCCATTTGATACAATATACCTACGGTCCATTTGACCCCAGTAAAAAAGATTTTATATTTATTATAGATGATTTGTTTATTTTCCGGGTTTTACCGTTGGTTTCAATGACAATGTCATCTAGGCAGAGAGGATTTGTTTTTAATTCTTCAATCAGGTGAGGAAACGATGAAAAATGTTTCATAATAGTAATCGCCGTGATTGAACTAATGCCGGGAATTTGGCATAGAATAATTTCACCAATATTTTCGGGGGTGATATTATCCTTTTTCGTTTTTTTAACCACGGTGCAATAATTGGCTGGTGCAACAACGACGTTTTCGAGAGAAATAGGTTCGTCGCCAATTTTATTCGAAAAATGGGGCGTTTTCCCCTTTCCGTTTTCTCTCTCTATTTTATCGGCAATAGAAAGAATCATTTCAGCCGTTTCTTGTAGAGAACATGTCCGGGTTGCACTGAAACCTTTGAAAAAATTCAAACTAGTCATGGCGGAATATATGATTTTTTTCTCCATGGGACTACGTAATTGACTAAACATGCCTTCAATAATATAAAGTATGTTATGGGTATGGAACCCACTCGAATGTATTAGCCGGTAAGATTGTTCTTCGTATCGCCCGTCTTTGATACTGGCTAATAAATCGGCTAAAGATTTACGTTCGATGAGAACGAGTTCTTTGTCATCGTCAGTGCAAATCAAAATATCTCCTAGAGTAAGAACTTTTTTGAACAATTGTATAGAGGACGTTTGATTCATGGATTGGCATTTTTCGTAGAGAAAACTCTCTCGTTCATCAATAAATATTTTCATTATGAATAATAATTACTATTCAAAATGACATTATATTGTTATACTAAATAATAAATTTAGAATAAACCGTATTGACCGTGGTAGTTATTTGGTCTAGCGCCGATAGGACGTGATTGATGAACAGTTCCGGTGAAACGTAATTTAGATAAATCACTCTTGGTGCAGCAGTGTCCAGAGATTGGGTCAGTACTTTGTAAGAAAATACTGGTCCACCATCCACGACCAACTTGTCCTGGGAAACCGGCCTTTTTGTTTCCTCCTCCTTGATTTTGATTTGCAGTTCTTGTATAGTTTCTGGCTCTACTTGATGCGTTAGATAAACCCATTATATATAATGCCTAAATATTTTATTTTATACAAAATGAAAAATTGAATAAAATATAAATGAAATATATTTAAACACAAATCGACTATTATACTAACCTATTGTTTTCATTCTATTTTAAAAATAAAATGAACGCAACTCAAGAATACGTGCAAATGAATCATCTAGATGACGATATTATCATAGAAAAAAATCAAAATGGAACAGAAACCTATATTTTCGACCCATATAATCCCCTAAATAAATCGATTGGAGAAATCGATATTCAAAATATATTGAAAAATTATGGAATAAATACACCTATACACAATATAAATTTATATAAACGCGCATTCATTCACCGCTCATATATGAAGCGTCCAAATTTAGAAAATACGCAAAATAATATTGTCATTGTTCCTAAACCCGATGATTGTTTGCCCCTTTATACGAAATCGAATGAACGATTGGAATTTGTTGGTGACGGTGTGCTCGAATGCATTACTAAATATTATTTGTATCGCCGTTTTCCCAAAGAAAATGAGGGGTTTATGACGGAGAAAAAGATTGCTCTAGTGAAAAATGAATCGATTGGTAAAATGGCTTTAGAAATGGGTTTGCATAAATGGTATATTTTATCAAAACACGCGGAATTGAAACAAACGCGAACAAATTTAAAAAAATTGGGATGTTTATTCGAATCCTTTTTAGGAGCAATGTTCCTAGATTTTAACAAGATTTCCATACACGATGACGATGGATGGTTTGGCAATTTATTTGTCACGGGACCCGGATTCCAAATGGTGCAAATTTTCGTGGAAAATGTCTTCGAGAGACATGTGGATTGGATTAATTTGATAAGAAATGATGATAATTACAAGAATATACTACAGGTAAAAATACAAAAGGAATTCAAGGTAACGCCTCATTATATGGAGGTAGAGGACCATAATGTAGAAACTGGATATTATATGGGGGTTTATTTATGTTTAGGACAACCGATTCATAACAAAAAACATAGTGAATCGATACCTATTACAAATTTCAATTCATATAGTGAGATACATCAGTATATGTCGGAATATAATAAAATATTTGTATTTTTGGGAGAAGGAAAACATAAAATTAAAAAGAAGGCAGAACAAATTGCATGTGACGAAGCAATTCGTCATTTACAATCATTTTAGACCTATAGATAATTACATTGCACAAAATTTCATTGCATAAAAATACATACAAAAATATACTATACTATATTATATAGTATATTTTTTTATTATGGAACAATTATATTTAGAACAATTGGTCGTAAAACCAATGCCAAAAAAACAGGAGAAAATCATGGTAAAGGTAAAAATAGTTGACAAAACGAAGGAAATGCACATAAATAGACAAATGATATTGAATCGATTAAATAATAAAAATCTTTTACAAGTTCGTAAGCAGGTGCCAATCAGTGATAATCAAATAATTACAATCAAAAAACCTAAGAAAATAAATGAAACGATTAAGATAGAAGAGGAAGAAGAAAAGGTAGAGGAAAAAGAAGAAGAGGAAGTGGAAGAAGAAGAGGAAGAAAAGGTGGAAGAAGATGTGGAGGAGGAAAAAGTGGAGGAAGAGGAAAAGGTAGAAGAGGACAAGGTGGAGGAGGAAAAGGTAGAAGAGGACAAGGTGGAGGAGGAAAAGGTAGAAGAGGACAAGGTGGAGGAGGAAAAGGTAGAACAGGACAAGGTAGAACAGGACAAGGTGGAGGAGGAAAAAGTGGAGGAAAAGGAGGAAGAACAAGTCAAAGAAAAAGTCAAAAAACAACCTAAGGCAAAGGGTAAAAATGTAATCTCTATTCTACCAAGAAAATATGAAATAAACCAAGAAATTCAAAATGTAAAATTAGGAAAACATACCGTCGAAGAGAGATTACCAAAACCAGAAAAAATAATCATAAAAACTTCTCCATATTACATGAACAATCGTCGCATGTTTATTCAAAAATTGAGAGAAATGTTCAAAGATTATTCAAAAGAATTAAAAACCGCCAATGCAGATATATCCTGTTCCGCAAAATCAACTGAAACCGGTAAATTAATGACTCATCAAAAGATTGTTCGAGATTATTTGAATCTCTACACCCCATACAGAGGATTATTATTATATCATGCTCTCGGTAGTGGTAAAACATCCACCTCTATTGCCATTGCCGAAGGAATGAAATCCGCAAAAACAATTATGGTATTAACCCCCGCATCTTTAAAAATGAATTTTTTTAGTGAAATCAAAAAATTCGGCGACCCACTCTACCGAAAAAACCAATATTGGGAATTTATATCGACCGAAGGAAAACCTGAATATATTGATGTATTAGAAAATGTCCTATCCTTACCTCGCGAAACATTCGAAAAAAATAGAGGAGCATGGATGGTCGATGTGACGAAAGAACCCAATTTTTCTACCCTATCTTCGTTTGAACAAGAAAGTATTGATGAACAATTGAATCTAATGATTCGCGCCAAATATGTAGACATCAATTACAACGGTTTAACCAAAAACAAGATGAATGCTCTCACTGAAGATGATACAAAAAATCCGTTTGACGATAAAGTTATCATCATTGATGAAGCACACAATTTCGTAAGTCGTATCGTAAATAAAATCAAACGTCCCGAAAGTATTTCATTCAAATTATATGACAATTTGATGAAAGCAAAGAATGCACGAGTCATCTTATTGACCGGAACACCCATTATCAATTATCCTAATGAAATAGGCATTTTATTTAACATTTTGAGAGGTTCAATCAAAACATGGTATCTACCGCTTACAGTGAAAGGTAAACATGACGATAATAAATTAACCAAAGAGAATATATTGAAAATATTTGACCATGCTAAATTTAAACACTATGATTATGTTGAATATACCGACAATAAATTAATCATCACGCGTAATCCGTTTGGCTTTTTAAATACGAGCAAAAGAGGACCGGCCGCAAAAACGAAAGGCGGAGATGCCGTGACCACTTTATTCACTTCATTATTGGGAGGAAAAACCAAGAAAAAGGAGAGAAAAGTGAAATCTCACAAAAACAAATCTAAAAAATCCAAAAAATCAAAGGAAGGTGACGAAGAACCATATACGATAGAAGACGGTATTATCAAAATAAATTATCACCCAGAAGAAATCATTGAAGACGATGCAAGAGTAGATGTATTGGACCGCGTTGCCCCTGAATACCATAAAGGTGGAGAAGGGCCATACAATGGCGTGAAATTAGATGAATTTGGAGCATTGACGGATGGAGATTTTGAAAAATATATAAAAGAAATCTTAAAAAAACACCATATCGACGTCATTGACGGGCTTATTGATATTAAACATTACAAAGCATTACCCGATGATTCCGATTCGTTTTTATCCATGTTTGTGGATATAGAAACCGGTAAAATGAAAAACGAAAATGTATTCAAAAAACGTATTTTAGGTTTAACCTCTTATTTCCGCAGTGCACAAGAGAAACTCTTGCCACGTTTTGTTGAAAATGAAGATGTGGAGGAAAATGCAAATCCAAATATACATGTGATGAATGTGGAAATGAGCGACCACCAATTTGCCTCTTATATCAAAATACGTAAGATTGAAATCGACCAAGAAAAAGATTTACGTAAAAATAAAGCAAAACAGGCCAAAAAAGGACAAGACGATTTATACCAAATATCTTCGACTTACCGTATTTTTTCGAGAGCAGCGTGTAACTTCACCTTTCCAGCAGAAATCGAAAGACCATTGCCAAATAAAGATATCAAAGGAATCACAGAAAATGAATTTGATGTAGTTCCTAAAGGGGTTTTATTAGAAACCGACGCCTATTTAGATGAAGAGGATATCGTAGAAGAAACAGAAGAACCCGTAAATTATAAGAATAGAATTGATGTCGCTCTAGAAAAATTGGCCAAAGACGAAGAATATTTGACAAAAGAGGGTTTGGAAAAATATAGTCCAAAATTCGTGAAATTATTGGAAAATATTCAACAAGAAGAGAATGTAGGATTGCATTTAATATACAGTCAATTTCGAACGATTGAAGGTATTGGTATTTTGAAATTAATATTAGAAGCCAACGGATATGCAGAATTCAAAATCAAAAAAAACATATCTACCGATACTTGGACCATTGTGGAAAAGGAAGGCGACGAAGGAAAACCACGATTTGTATTATATACCGGAACTGAGACGGCCGAAGAAAAGGAAATCATACGTAACATATATAACAGTAATTGGACTATCGTTCCACCCGAATTAGTGAAAATAATCGAACAAACATCGACCAATAATCATTATGGTGAGATTATTAAAATATTTATGATTACCTCTTCCGGAGCCGAAGGTATCAATTTGAAAAACACCCGGTTTGTGCATGTGGTCGAACCATACTGGCATAATGTCCGTATTGAACAAGTCATTGGACGTGCTAGACGTATATGCAGTCATGAAGAATTACCAGAAGAACACAAAACCGTCAAAGTGTTTTTATATTTATCGGTATTTACCGAAACACAAAAGACGGATAAAAAAACGATTGAAATTATGATGCATGATAAATCGCGTATCGATGGACGGGCCATTACAACGGATGAATCGCTCTATGAAATATCACAAATAAAGGATAAAATTAATCAACAAATATTGAAATCGATTAAGGAGACGGCCATAGATTGCAATGTATATAACAAAAAGACGAAAGGTAAAGACGATGAGAATTTAGTATGTTATGGTAGTAATTTCGAAAAAATAGAGTCGAATGATTTTATCTCTTACCCTACTCTGGAAAAAGACATGAGTGAAAAGGAAGAATTAAATGTCATCGAAAAGAAGATTGTATTAAAAGATACCAAAGAACTCAATGGTGTCAAGTATAAAATAAATCCAGAAACCGATGAATTATTCGATAAAGAAATATTCGACAATACGAGACAACTGGTGAAGGTAGGTGAATTGAAAAAGGTGGGTAAAAAAATGTTGGTCGAATTATTATAATGTTTATACTGACTGAGTAAAAAGAAATATGTGTATTGTTATTGCAATACACATATTATATGATAAGGGACTCTTTGTCCAAAGGTGTATGTATCAACTGTCGAATCGTTTTTTATTCGTTTTACGATTCGTTCTTTTACCACGATGATTTTTACTTTTTCTTCGTTTACCCCCTTTTCTTTGTTTTTTTCTTGGGTTTTCTTCATTTGTTGATTCTAAAACATTATGAATCTCATTAAGTAATCTTCTTCTTTTTTTTTCATCATCTTCGTTTGGTATATTTGTATTTAACCAAACGAATTGCATATCATTGTATAGTTTATGCAGATTTTCTTTACTGGCGAATTCTATGTCACCTTCATTGTATAATGAAGAACAGGAATTATCTATAATAATGACATATCTAAATCCGGAATCATATATACGTTGTATAATAGTGCTTAAATTGATATCTACATCCATTTTTTTTCCAAGCATATCATCTACATGAACACTTATAGAATTATCAATATCTTCGAATCCTTTATTTATTTCCAGATTCATGAAGTTTATTCTCATATCATATTTGTTTTTTTTTTCATCTTTGTTTTTATAATCATAATTGATTTCATTATAAGCTCGACTATCTTTCGTTTCTCTGGAAAAAATTTTATCATAATAAAAATTTCCTCCTACTAATTTTTTTAATGAATACATTTGACCTTCTTTACGTGAATGAATTATCTCTTCATCTTCTTTGTCTTCTGTGGGTAAATCTTCATCAACGAGAGTATAATCCTTATGTGCTTCATCCATAAAATCGACTATTTCATATATTAGGTCTTCTTTATGCATACCATATTTCATGTATTTTTCTATTTCATTTCCAATTGAATTATTATCAAATGCAGTATTTATGTTACACACACCTAAAGAAGCGGTTTCAAGTATATATACTGTCATATCTTTTGGAATAATTTTATACTGCATATGAATTTTATTATTTTCAATTATGTATGGATAAGCTCCGTGTGTAGCTACAAATACTGTAGGTATACGTCGTTCCATGAATTATTATAGTATATTCGTATACTATAATAACACAAAATAATTACACAACTATACATTAGGTTGACTTACTGCGAAAATAATCAAATGTTTTTTTTATACCTTCTTCCAAATGAATTCGTGGATTAAATCCCAATTTGGCTTTGGCTTTTTTAATAACCGGTTTGCGTTGTTTAGGGTCATTTTCAGTGGCTTCCAAATATTCTACTTCTAATTTGCGACCAATGACTTTTTCGAATACATTTACGAGTTGATTTAGAGTAAATTCACAATATGGATTTCCTAAATTAAATGGGCCCATTTCTGCACTATTCATCATATCGACTAATCCGGAAATTAAATCATCTACATAACAAAAACTACGGGTTTGAGAGCCGTCGCCATAAATCTGTAGTTTTTCACCATTCATAATTTGTTTTATAAAATTTGTAATGACACGACCATCATGAATATCCATATAGGGACCATAGGTATTGAATAAGCGGACCACTTTTAAATCTAATTGAAATTTACGTCGATACTCATAGATAAGCGTTTCGCCGATACGTTTGCCTTCATCATAACAACTACGTTCACCCATGGTATTGACATTTCCAAAATATTCTTCCGGTTGTGGATGCACGTGCGGGTCGCCATAAATTTCGGAAGTGGAAGTATATAATACTTTTGCCCGATGTTGTTTGGCTAAACCTAATACATTTAGTGTTCCTAAAAAACAGGTTTTCAATGTTTCAATGGAATATAATTTGTATTTATCCGGGCTGGCAATACATGCTAAATGATATATTTCGTCGATTTTTGGGAAATTGATAGGTTGGGTGATATCGTATTTAATAAATGTGAAATTAGGATAATTTAAAAATTCCGCTATATTTGATTCGTTTCCAGTGATTAAATTGTCGAGACAGATGACTTTGTTCATGTGGTTTTGTAAGAGTTTTTTGCATAGATTTCTTCCTAAAAATCCGGCGCCGCCAGTAACTAAAATATGGGTGAAATCTGTAGGCGTATTCATAATAATAATATAAAATATACAACATATTATTATGATTATTTGAACGTTTTTCTAATAAACTGACCATTTGTCATTGTTGAATCCATTTATCTTGAGTAATTTGTCGGCATTGTCTTTCCAAAATTGGGTTTTCTGGTCAAGTAAAACATCTTCGCGTGATTTTGGATAAGTCGCGTTTTTCCGGGCATTCATACGATTTATATCGGCATCACTGGCCCCGGGTTTTTTACCGTAACAGTTTACCCCGAAACGAACATGTGGATTTGCAATATAACCGCCATTTATACCGGGTCTTCCACAATCATTTTTGTGATGTTTGGTTTGTTGTAATTTAGACCAAGTGGATTTTTGTGTGGGGAAAAAGGCCATTTGTCCATCTGACCAGCCATAACTACACCATTCAGCGCCCTTATTGTAAGCGGATTCCATTTCTTTATAGGTTGCTAAACGTGCCCCATAGGAAGTGCAAATCGCTTGGGCATCTTCATATGTATATAAATTGTTGGAAATATTGAACACTTCTTCGCCTACTTCATCGACATTGTCTTCTTTATCTTTTTTAGAGGATTTTCCATATAAGTAGTCAATGACTGAATTGGGAATAAAGACATCGAGTAAATCTAATTTGAAATAGTATTTGAAAAATTCGACGATAATAAAGGTTGCTAAAAACACCCATATTTTTTGTCGAATGAATAATATGGTCGAAGGAATAGTTGAATCACTTATGGGAACACGGCCTAAATAGATAAACCCGTAAAATAGGACAATCAAAATGACTGATTCGGCGATTCCATATGGATTTTGGAAGAATTCTTTCGACCATTTTACAATATAGCCGAGTAGATGGTCTTTATCGTTTTCGGGTAAATCGAAATAGTAATGTACGACTGCAGAAATTGCTATAACAATGAGGTATATATCGATGGTTTTGCTAAATAACATGACGGCCTCACTTCGTCCATTGTATATGGCAAAATAGAGGACAATATAAATGGCTATGAATCCGGCGAAATAGGGGAGAGTGTTCATATTGAAAATGGAATTTATGGCATGATTTACATTTTTTTCTATATCGGCAATCATTTTATAATATAACCATAATTTATATAATAAAATGGACCTGTTGAATGTCCCACAGAGATATATTCCTAAAATATTATCGACGAGGGATACAAAAAAACAAAAACAATATTTGAAAAAATCGCGAAAATTATACAAAAAAGGTATTTATTATCAACGCCCAAAAGTGAAATCGTTCAAGTCAAAACCATCCCAACACGTAAAGAATGCTGAAAAAATATACAAAATAGATAAAAT
>Ga0214923_10000828_pt1 | contig 45873 bp, 49 predicted proteins | sample LL1510_MetaG_FD_177993 | JGI IMG/M metagenome (GOLD analysis project Ga0214923, IMG submission 177993) | Freshwater microbial communities from Lake Lanier, Atlanta, Georgia, United States - LL-1510 | ecosystem: Environmental > Aquatic > Freshwater > Lake | place: USA: Georgia | collected... | reverse complement strand
TAACTAATAAACCAAGTAAAGAAATATCTATCTTAAATCAAATTAAGAGTATTTTGCCAGATGCATTATGTAATATATATTCTAAACATCATCATGATTTTAAGACATTAAATGGTATTACACAATTAATTTCTAGTTTACAATCATCTGCAATAGATTATATGATGCATAGCACATTAATAACAAAAAGAACAAAGACGCGCATAATTGAAAAGCTACGTCGCATGAAATTTATTATAGGAAATTCAAAAACAATGCCAATGCCAAAGATAACATATAATCCAGATAGTATTATTCACACATTATTTTCTATAAAAACTGCAAAGTCTAAAGCAAGTATTATGCTTGCAGGTAAAACAATTGATAAAATACACAATAATTATGCTTGTTATATAACAAATGCTTCTTATTTTGAAGATTCAAATGATATATACATACCTTGGGGAATTTTACAGTTTCCATTTTATTCATCTAAATCTAATACGCCACTGGGTTGGAACCATGGAGGTATAGGAGCAACAATATGCCATGAAATAACACATGCATTTGATTTACAGGGTTCTTTATTTACATCAACTGGTCAATTCAAAGAGACTTGGACTAGAAAGAATCGTAGAAAATTTAAAAAACAGACAAGAAAAGTTTCTGAATTCTTTGAAAAATTTAAACATTTTGGTAAAAAAATAAATGGAAAGAAAACATTGAGTGAAAACTGGGCAGATCTTGGTGGTTTAAAAATTTCAATGAATAGTTTAAATTCTGAATTATCTAAACAGGGAGCATCTAATGAAGAGAGAAAAGAAGCACATAGAAATTTTTTTCTTTCATATGCATTTTCATGGAATTCATTATATAAAAAAAAGACACTTATATATGCAATGAATCAGAGTGTTCATTCACTCTCAGAAGATCGTGTAAATCGTATAGTTCCACAATTTCAAGAATGGGTAGATGCTTTTGGAATCAAAGAAACAGACCTCTTATATTTAGCACCAGAAAAGAGGTTAAAGTTTTTTTAATATATTTGAATTAGATGTCTGATTCACGAATTTTAACAATTCGCAAATCAGATAATATTAATAAGGATAATATTATGTTACCATTAATGTTCTTTGGAGATAAACATGGATATTCACTTGAATCTATTTTACGCCCAATTCATTCATCACTTGAAATTTATATGGGCACATATCCAGATACATTTCCTCATACAATTCAAGAATATTTTTGGATTAAAACCGGCGAACCAGGTATAAGCCCATGGATAGCATTAGGTAAATTAAAAGGTGATATATATTTTTTATATACTGCATTTATGACTATATCTTCTAATTCATTCATAAATAATGGTCATATGGATTTATGGGTTTCTTATCGCTACAGTGATATTATTAATTTTGCAATGGATACAGCTTTTTATAATAATTATATTTCAAATACCAGTAATAGATAATGTTAAGTTCTGAATTTATTTTTCTTTTAATTGTTTTATTTGTAGGGTTTGTTTTAATTGTATATCCAGATATTATAAAAGAAGGATTTAAATCAGGTATGCCCGGCGTAAGATGCGGTGTAGATTTACCTACGTGTAGTGTTGGCCTTCAATGTCTAAATGGTTTTTGTAATTATCCAAAACAACCAGCTCTCTTAAATAATGAATTACCAGTATATCCTTAATATTTATAGGTCTATTTTCTTCTTCTTATTTAGAAGCAATGAAATTAGCATCATTTTTAGGTATGTTTTTAGCAGTAACATTAATTAGTCTTTTATTAATACATCTTTCTAAATTTTCTAGTTCAGCTCCAAGAATGAGTGGAGCATCTGCAAAACTTCCATGTCTTGCAAATAATCACTGCCCTATGGGTCAGAAATGCTCTGATGGATTTTGCAGTGAAGGATTTATGACTCCAGTGTCAGTTTCTACTGATATGTCATCTTGCACTGCTAAAGAGTGCAATGGTTTAAATGCACCATGTCCTAGGAAGGGAGTTCCTTGTCCTGAAGGAACTTTTTGCCAGAATAATGGTTGTGTAAATATTGCAGCACAAGACCAAGGTGAAGCTTATGGTCAGATTGGAATGTTACTTAACTAAGAACAATTACCAGATAAATCCTGCTTTCTTTGAATTGCTAAGTCAGGTGCTGCTCCAAACATTTCACCCCAACCTTCTGATGATTCTCCGGATACTGGATTACCATCAGATGCTGAAATAACAGGACCTTTTTTAGCACCACGAGATTGTTCTTGGCGCTGTTCAGTTACAAATTTATCACGTGCATCTTCGTTATCTTTGTAACGTTTCATTAATGTATTTAATTGGTCTTCTGCGTATTCCTGATCCTGAACTTGGTGGGGCTTAGGATCCCAAGGTAGCCACTTTCCAACTTCTCCCAAAAAAATATTATGAATTGTGTCATTACGTTGTAGTTTCTTAGACATAGCTACTGCTTCACCATGTGTTCCTGTGACTCCCCGGACCTTCAGACCACGGATACTAGTCCTAAACTCATTCTTGGCAAAAAATGCTTCTTCAAGCTTTGTTTGGTTTTTAAACATAAAATCATCATATGATTCCTTAATACTTGTCTTCTTGATATTTGCATCGTTTTCCTTTACATAATTTGAATAAGTTTCTAGAATGTTGCCAATATTAAGTCGAGATTTGCGGCAGATAGTAGCTGCTTCTGTAAGGGCGGTTGCAGCAACTCCACTGAGGTCTGCGCCAGATGCATCCATTTTGTCAGACTCTTTAGTTAATTTTTCATTAATACCCCGGACAATTGAAACTAGAAATGTCTCTAGATTACGAATCTTATAATCTATTTCATATTGCTTTACAAACTCGCCAAAGAAAAACTGATCTTTGTTATCAAGGACATTTTCCGGGCTAAGGAAAGATAGAAGAACAAATTTTTGGCTGCGAATTTCCGGATCTTCCTCTAAAAAATCCTCTTTTGGTGCAGACATTTCCTATGATTCTTCATGATAAATTCTCTTAAAGTATCTGACGCACAAAAAATCTATGGAACAAGTATAAGATGGACTTCTCTCTTGGTGACCTTTTAACGTCTGTTCTCAAGTATCTAATTGAAGGTTTAGTAGTGGCTTTTGTTGCCGTGCTAGTGCTTAACCCCAAGAAGCCTAACTTTGGTGAGATTCTAACTATTGGCACGGCTGCCTTTGCCACCTTTGCAGTCCTTGATACTTTCACTCCTTCTATTGCAGTAACTGCTCGCCAGGGTGCTGGATTTGGTCTAGGTGCTAACCTTGTAGGCTTCCCTAGGGTATAAATACCCTAGGTGCTGCTGGCAAAGCTGGCTCCCTAGGGTATAAATACCCTAGGTGCTGCCGGCCCTTGCATATAATAACTTGTGATTGCATATAAAATATAATATAAAAAATTCATTTATTGTCTTAAAAAGACATTTAATGAATTAATAAATAAAACGTAATTTCATAGTATTTGTTTTAGATGTTGTATTTGATTTATTTTTTCGTGTTCCACCTCTATGTTCAACTAAAGGCAACCCTTTTTCATTTGCCCAACCTACTCTTCTTTTAACAGCTGGATTTGTTGTAGCACTTGCAGCACTTGTAGTTGCAGCAGTTGCAGTTGTAGCAGATGGGTTTGGTGCAGCACTTGTAACAGTTGCAGCACTTGTAGTTGTAGCAGATGGGTTTGGTGCAGCACTTGTAGCAGTTGCAGTTGCAGCAGATGGGTTTGGTGCAGCACTTGTAACAGTTGCAGTTGGAGCAGATGGATTTGGTGCAGAACTTGTAGAAGTTGCAGTTGGAGCAGATAGATTTGGTGCAGAACTTGTAGAAGTTGCAGTTGGAGCAGATGGATTTGGTATAGCACTTGAACTTGTAGCACTTGTACTTGTAGCACTTGTAGTTGTAGCACTTGTAGCAGATGGATTTGTTTGTTGGTCTTTTTTCAAACTACTGCTCTGTGTAACCCCTGCAGGAATTTGAGTTTTTGTTAATAATTCAGATTTACTTGAATTTGATTCACGTAGTTTTTGTAATTCATTATTAGCTTGAATATATCTAAAAATTGCACATTCAGGACTTTCTTGTATTTGACCTTCACTATTACATTTTTGTGATGCAAATCCTTTTAATAATAATGCGTATATATCTTTAGGATATAAATAACCTTGATTTTCAAGTAATAATAATTCATCTGCTTTAAATGTTCCTTTTGCCCATTTTTCTACTACTTCTTTAGTGGGATTGCGTATTTTATATTGTTGCCCATTTATTTGAATATTTATTAATTCTTCTTCAATACCGTTATTTTCATTTTCATCATCATTGTTATCATTGTCATCATTGTCATCATTATCATCATTATCATCATTATCATCATTGTCATCATTGTCATCATTGTCATCATTGTCATTATTGTCATTATTGTCATCATTGTCATTATTGTCATTATTGTCATCATTATCATCATTATCATCATTGTCATCATTATCATCATTGTCATCATTGTCATCATTGTTATCATTGTCATCATTGTCATCATTGTTATCATTGTCATCATTGTCATCATTGTCATCATTGTCATCATTATTATTGTTTTTATCTTTATTTTTACCACGTGTTAAAGGAGGGGTTGAATGTTTTTTCTTTTTTAAATGAGGATTAATATGATGTGTAGATTTTTTATTTTTTAATTGTTTAGGTTCTTGATTTTTAAATTCTGATGTTTTTATTGTTTTTTTATAATGTTTACCAGGAGTTTTATTTTGTTCAGGATTAATGTTAGGAATTGAAGGTGTTTCCCAGCTGTTAAATGGCCTTGCATTCATTGCATTTTCAGAATTATATTTAGGAATTGAAAGGTTTTCTCCACGCTTAAAACCTCCTGGATTTATAACTTTTTCAGGAATTGAAGGTGTTTCCCAGCTGTTAAATGGCCTTGCATTCATTGCATTTTCAGAATTATAATTAGGAATTGAAGATTTTTCCCAACTGTTAAATCCTGATTTCGTATTTTGAACATTAGAAGGATTAACATAGACTAAATTCCTAGCAGGTTTTGAAGAAGCTGGTAATTCCCAAGGATTTAATTGTTGAGTGCTTTTTGGATAAACTGGAGGAAAAGTTTGATTATTTATACCCTTACTAGAAGCTGGAATAGGGCTTGTTCCATAAAGTGAAGGAGGGGTTAAATTATTTATTCCTTTACCAGTACTTGAAATATTAGTTCGATATGTTGGATTATTATCTCTATGAAACCAAGGTCTACTTTGATTAATTATAGCCTTACTAGAAGATGCAGTCTGTGAAGAATTTTTTGGATAATCTTGAGGAAAAGTTTGATTTATAGGTTTAACAACTGCTGGAGAAACAGTAGGACTTGTTCCATAAAGTGAAGGAGGGGTTAAATTATTTATTCCTTTACCAGTGCTTGAAGTAGTAGTTCGATATGTTGGAACATTATTCCTATAAAACCCATATGGTTTCATTTCATCTGCATTACCAGGCTTTCCACCTCCTATACTAATTTCATTTCCATATGCAATTTGTGTAATCCAGCCTGGAATTGCTTTAAATGATATATCACCTGTAATATTTTTTTTATCAAAATCTTTTTCACGATGTTTAATTGCTCTAGGATTATGAAATTCTATATTAAATATTGTTTCACTAGTTTCAACATCAGTTCCTTTAGAAAAGGGAATTTTTAAAGTCTCAACTTTTAAATAATCTAAATTTCTTGATGAACGATGAAAAACATTAGCATTTTCAGGAATAAAACCCAACGCAATTTGTTTACTAGTATTTGGAACTGCACGCAATAAAATACCATTTAAAGAAGGTAGAATTGTTTCTTTTTCACAGATATATATTACATGTCCTGGGTATAATGAAAGTAATGAACTAATACCGTTTTCAATTAAAGAATTTGGGTTATTATCTAATAATGGTTCCATGAAAATTATATGATTAGATTTATTAGATTCCATTAAATTACTAGCCCATGCAAATACATCATTAGCAGCATTTTCATCACCACGTAAAGGCGCTACAATATACGTAGGACATTCAATTACATTTAAAGTTCCAATAATAATATGTAAATCTTGCCTAGGTTTTCTACGAGAGGGTATATTTGGACCAATTGTTTGTTTCCATTGCAATTGGAATTTTTTTAATTTAATATGATTTACTATTGGTTTATATTCATTATTTTTTTCTATTGTTATTGGCAAAGATTGCCATCCTTTACTATTACTTTCATAAGCTCCTCCACCTTGTACAGGCATTATTTGTGCACTAGGGTTATCCGGAAGTAAGCTCACCCGTGGATCATGACCACCCGAGAGCATATCTATTTTAGAACAAGACTTAAGAAATCAGTAAAACAACATAGTATATGAATACCATACTAAGAAAGCCAGAAACTATAAGTGAAACTATAAGTGAAATTATAGAGAGCACTGTGCCTGATTTACAGACTAGAAAACGTAAGATTCATTGTAAACAAGAGCTTATTATTATGAGTCTTCAGTCATTTTATTCTCAAAGAACAGATTTACAAGAAATAATGGGATTATTGCAAGGGACAAGTATAATAAGTTTAAGACTCATAGACTGGTTTGTTACAAATTATGCAAGAAGACATACAATTGGTTATATGTTGGCAGGGCAAGAATTTATGGTATACATGAGTTATAAGAGTCAACTAAAGGCATATTCTAAGAAACTTTTTGATCCTTTTTGCAGAAGAGAACGTATAATGTTTAGTCTTCCTGGAACCGAGCAGTTTGTTACAACTGTGGGTAAATTAAACTTTTTCAGATGGGCCATCGAAAAAAATGTAATTGAATATTTGAAGAAACATCGTGAGACTGTAGAAGCTGAGATGAATACTCACATGAAGCAACTAAGTAGATCGCGGTCTACGCGTAATACAAGTTCTTCTAATGAATCTATAACAGAAGATTCTAAAAAGAGAGTTCGCACTGCATTTCAAACATCACCTCCTCAGACATTATGTCGACGTGATGTTGAGATAAATGTTGGATTTGATTAAAAATTAATTTTTATATTATAGGTTGTTGGCTTTTAATTTTTGCAAGCGTTTGTTGGCTTGCAATTTGTGCAAGCTTTGCATAATTTTGAAATGTTTTAGGTTGAGTTTGTAATGTTCTAGGGGTTTGTAATGTCCTAAATTGAGGTTGTAATGTTCTAGGGGTTTGTAATGTTCTAAATCTTGAACGTTTTTGAGCTTTTATTGCAGGTAAACTTGATTTAATTCCTTGAAATGGTAAAGTTTGAGGCATATCGTTTATACCAGAAATATTTAATAGTTGTTGCGCCGTTAATGGTTGTTTTACGCTTTGCACGGTTGGTGGTTGCGCGGTTTGTGGTTGCACGGTTGGTAATTGCACGGTTGGTGGTTGCGCGGTTTGTGGTTGCACGGTTGGTAATTGCACGGTTGGTGGTTGCGCGGTTTGTGGTTGCACGGTTAAATTAGGATTTTTCATATAAAAAAATACTTTGTTAGTTTGAGTATTAAAATATACTTGACCTTCATTAAAATGATTAGACATCTATTATATGGTTTTTTTTATGATACGCCGGGAATTTGAATTAGTTTATTAATCTTTTAAATTAGGTAAATTATTTGCTCTACATGGAGAAGTTGCATTTGCTGGTGGAGTATTATAAGATCCTAACATTCCCCATTTTCTTGTCCACCCACACGCTTTCCTAGCATTTTGTATTTTACGTCTTTTTTCTGTTCGTATTTTTGTTTGTTCATTAACTATTTTTATTGCTTCTTTTTTAAGACGTTGTTTTTCTCCTCGGGCTATCAAGTATTCAGGTGATGTACTTCCAAAAAGTCCCCTTTTTTTTGCTTCTTCATTTTGCTTTTGTTTAAATTTTCTTCTTTCCGCATTTTTTATTGCCCAAGTATTACGTTGTTTTGTAGTTATATTATTGGGTGCTTTCGTATAGTCATGGTAACTGCGATATTTTTGTATTGCTTCATCTAATGTCCTTCCCTCATATCTAATAGAATTTTCTGTAATTCCAGGGTTGCCGTTTAGACTAACTGTTACAGGTAATACTGTTGGTGTTGGTGTTTGTATTGGTGTTTGTAATGGTTGCAAAGACATTTCTAATAATTAGAAATATTTTAAAAAGAATCTAAATATAGAATGGATGATACTACAGAACCAACAATCTCTTGGAATGATTCTTTAGAAGTTTTAGTAGCTGAAGAAGCCGAAAGAAGCGCGGGTTTATCCTGGCTTCATACAGAATGTGAAAAATATTTCTCAATTCACACAAATTGCATTGCCCTTCCGGTAATTATTTTAAGCACAGTAAATGGCTTTTTATCCGGGAGTTCTCAAACAATTTTTACAAATCCTCAAGTTTCTTCTATTGCTCTTGGTGTAGTAAGTTTATTTACGGGAGTCTTATCAACTCTAGGCTCGTATTTTGCATGGGCAAAGCGAACTGAAGCACACCGTATTTCTTCAATTCAATACCAGAAAATTTCTAAATTCCTTGCCATCGAATTAAGTTTACCAAAGGCTGAGCGCGTTGCCGCAAAAGATATTTTGAAAATTACGAGAGATCAGATTGAACGTTTAATGGAAATTTCACCTGCAGTTCCTGAATCAATCTTAGTCAAATATAAACTAAGATTCAAGGATATTACAGATGTTTCTCATCCGGAAATTATTCAAGGATTAAAAAAAGTAGTTATTAATAAATTTGAAGAAGTGGTAACAGTGGGTGAGGGTCCAATAAAAATAAATTATGCAATTACAAATGTACCTCCTACAAATTCTATTGCTAATGCAGGTGCATCAAGTGGGCGTAAATAGACACTGACTCACATTTGTGATTACTAGTGTTGATATTGCATTTAGAGTAAATGGATTATCATATGATATTATTTGTATAGGTATAGTCGTATGTTCAACTGCTATCATAGGTGTAACGTTGCTTTTATCTACTGCCATATCTTCACTTGTATCTTTTGGTGACCCAGATAATTCTGATTTTTTTATAACTCTTTTTACTATCAGAGATTCTTTCTTTATTCCTGTCTTTGTTTCTATATCTTCATAAGGTAACTGCTCATTCAAATACATATTTGCAGCAATTATTTTTAACTTAGATTGAATACTTGTTACAGTTCGTTTTTGAAGCTTTGCAATTTCTTCTAATTTCTTTTTATCTGCAACATGTCGTAATAGGGCCTGTGTATCTTCTTGTGACCATGGCCTTGAATTAAACATTATTTATTTGTAGTATTATAAATACTATAAATAAAATATTCAAATTTTTAATCATATGGCCCACATGCTCCATTTTCTTCACATTCTGCTGAACATGACCATGTTCTTATTATATTACCATTTTTATCAGTCTTATAACAAGAAGAGCCACCACCTCTTCTAGTTTTCTTTAGTTTATTTGTTCTCCTTACTTTTTGTGTTTTTCTTATTCTACGTGTCTTTGTCATTTATCCTAATATTAACTCAGAAAATTTGGCCAACTAGAAAGTTGACTTTCCTTATATTCATCTTCAGTCATTCTAGATACTCTAATACCATTAAATGTAGGAAGCCATGGATATTTTATAGTTTCCGTTTTTGTTAGAATTTTATCTTTTTCTTCAGATTCTCCTATAACTATAAAATGAATTAAGTTTTCTCTTATTGAAAAAACTACTTTATGATCTATTGGATAGGATAACTCTATATATGGGTTTACATTATCTATAAAATGTAATTCTAGTCCATCTGAAAGAGCTAAGTTAGAATATAATATATTCTCTTTACCACTATAATATACAGATATTCCTTTCATTGTAATGATTGGGGGATTATGTGAATCTATATAATGTTTTGCCATCATTAAGCCCATCTATGTATTATGCAGGTTGATTATTTAGACCGGGACTTTTTTTATCAGCAATACGTTTTAGAACTGCTTGTGTTGATGAGCCTTTTTTTGGTACTAAAGGTATTGGTTTTATAGGAAGCGGTGCAGTTCTATATTGTCCAATAGGCATCCATTTTCCTGGTGAAACCCAGGGCATTTCTATAAAGTATATCCTAAAATAATAAAAAAATATAATAACATAATTATAATGAGTGTAGACAATACATATGATGGGTTATGATATGTTATATTAATATTTTGAACAATTCTTAATTGTATTTCTGGAAGTTCTTCGGTTAATGCTTCTCTACAATAGAGGCATTCACCAGACCATGGTTCCCAACATTCTTCATGAACTATGAGGGTGCAACTACAGGGTAAATCGGGTATATGGGCACTATCATTTTTAAAATAATCAAGACATATTAGGCATGATACAGGTTCCATACTAAGCATTTTTAAGAAAAAAAACCCTATCTTGGCAGCCAGGAGGTTCGCAAGGATTTGACAGTTCCTATTACCTTTACCCTGGATTTCATCGAATGTTGACAATTGAATATTTCCAAGACTACACCTAGAATCATTTAAGCCAAGACTTGAACAATTCTAAGATTATACCTTGAAACTGATTTGAACCCTAAATGTTATAGTTGAATGTATCTTGTAAGAGCAGGGAGTTTATGTGACCCCGCCGATACAAGCACACTAGTTGAACATTAAATGCTGATGCTTCATTATATGAAGCCTTGAACGTTATGTCCTGAGTTGGAAATAATATTTTGCAACTTATCGTTGTTGCCACGGTCAATTTGCTTTTCGCCAAGATAGGGATAGGGGCTCTGCCCCTATAACCCCGTTCCCTAAGACCCTTATAGGGGCTCTGCCCCTATAACCCCGTTCCCTAAGATTCCATTCTTTTATCTATATGCCCCCTGTCAATTTTTATACTGTAATCATTGTCTTACCATTTGCCTCACTCAAAACCCAATCCACATTTGTCTCAAAGGCGTCAATTTCCTCCTCCAACTCCTTTGCCATTTTCTTAAGGTCCATCGGATCAACAATCTCTACTTTATTTGTCTCCATAAAACTGGCCCTCAGTGCCGTGATAGTTTCTGGGTTTGTTTTAACATCCTTTCCAAGCTCAGAAGTCAGAAGTCCATCTAGTCTCTTTTCTAAAGCATCAATTGCATCTAGATACTCCCTGGTTACTGTATTGATATTTCGTGTCATTTTTTCTAGAAGATTCTTCTTATAAGTTAGGCTTGACTTATGCTCAATAGCCTCTGCAACTGTGCCAGACCACTTCTTTGGACCTGTCCCGATTGTCACCTGGGTCTGTGCATTGGAGAGGACAATGGCACGCTTGATTATATCACGGCGCTTTACCAGGTCCATGTATGACTGATACTCTGCTTGTGCATGTTTCTTCAACTCAGTTTCATCTATTCTATTATTCTTTGTGCTAAGTAAACTCCACTCAACATAACCTAGGCATTTGTTAATGCGCTTGTCCAAGAGCTTTAGCTCTGCAAGGCCTTGGGTAATACTCATACTCATTTTTGGTTAAAATAACTATGAGAATTATTGGATTCAATTTTTATGGCTTTACTAAAATATATATAATTTCTTTCTCAATTTTTGTTATATAGATATTTTGTTCATTGTCATCCGTATGTAATTTCCATTCGTCTAATAAATCTAAAACTTCTTTTATAAGTTTAATATCTTTATTACATACACACAGAAAATTCCAATCAAGTTTATATTTTTTATAAATATTTTTTAATTTTATTATTATATTTTGCTCTTCCTTAGTAAATATGCGACTACATCTACAACTATATGGTGGGCATTTCTTACATACTAAATCTCCTTCCCAATCCCAGTTATCTTTTTTTATTCTATTAAGTCTAGTTCTACACATACTACATTCATTGCATTCTTGACAAATATATACTCCATTATCATTTGCGTCTATACCTTCAATTAAATCACTACATACAACCTCTTCTTTACAAAAATGACAAGATTCTTCATAACGAGATGGATCTGAATAAATACATTCATCACAAAATAATTCTCCATTAACCCAATTAATTTCTTTTATTCCTCCATCAGATATTACTGTAATTAATCCCCAACACTCGCTACACTGGGCGCAATGTTTACATACACGTTCTTCCTCTCCATCTTCTAATATAGCCCATTCTAGTGAATTTTTCATATATATTTCTTCACAAATATAACAAGGGCTTTGCTCATTTTGAAAACAATTAGAACAACATGGTAAATATTCATCATTATTATCCATACCTTGACATTCATCAGGGTTATCTAAATATTTTTGCATTTCTTCGATGCTTAGATTGCCATTACAATTTCCACATTCTTTTGAATATCCTTGTATCAAAAAAATAAGTTCAACTTTTTTTAACCATGCATAGTTTTTATCTCCATTTTTTTTACAGACTTTGCGAAGTTCTCTAACACCCATTCGTTGCAATTCATAGTTCTCCATTATTTATATACCACTGAGTAAATTTAAACCCTTAGTGTTCCAGCTGTAACCCATTCTCCATTTATCTGACAATCACATTCAGCCCACCCACCTGCTGACTTACGATCAGGATTATATACTCTATGGTGCTTGATTGCAAAATCACTAGGAGATGCGTAAGAAACACCATCATACACAATTCTATCGGTTGTAGCATTATATTTGCCAATCCATGTCTTATTCAAATCAGAACCTACAATATGGCGAATAAGAAGTCCTTCTGTAAATACCTGATTCATCTTGCTGATGGCAGTTGTATTTAAAGTAGACTCATTAATTTCATCGTCATCTGTAGGAACCCACATCTCACCATCAATCAAGTCAAATAACTTAGAAACAACTTCTGGAGTTGTCTTAAAGAACTCACGACGTGGATTCAAGCGCTTATCACTCAAGAAAGCGTGAATGCGTGATTCTGCTTGAGCAGGATTTTGAACCTTCTTTGCAAACTCAATTATAAATGGAAAAGGTACACCGGTTGTATAGAGTTCACGAATGCGATCCTCTGGAGTTCTACCCTCTGTATGGACTTCACCAATCTTTACAAGCCCAGGCATAGCCTCATTTGTAAGACAATAAATATAACCTTCAGACATTTTATTTATTAAAATATGCCTAAAATGCAATTCAATTTTTATTGCTTTAGTAGTATGCCGCCCAGGCGAAAGACAATCCCAAAAATTCTGAAAGATTTAACATGGCAAAAATGGATCGGTGACCACATAGCTAAGACTAAGTGTCTCTGTTGCGGCGTAAATGACATTAAGATGAATTCTTTTCATTGTGGCCACGTTATAGCTGAGGCCGATGGAGGCCCGACCACCGTGGATAATCTGAGGCCTATCTGTGCAACATGTAATCTATCTATGCGCACTCAGAATATGGTGAAATTTAAAGAGCAGCATGGATTAGGTGTAACGCCTAACTCCTTTAGAATTGAAGATGGTCATATTAGAGCATCTACAAGGCTTGGTTCTACGGACTTGTCCATTTCAATTCCTATTTCTACTGTTATTCAGACAGTTAGAGGGTTATTGTCTTGATTTGCGACGAGTGAACCGTTGAGGGGTTCTTGAACCACCTTTCTTTTCTGTTTTTGGTTTTTTTCTATTTGTATGTAAATCTGAATCAGTTAATACACGCAATCTTTTCATTGTGTTTACCATTTTAATATCGTCAGCGCTAAGTTTTAGAAATTTAGTATGTATTTCATTATCATCTCCAAAATCAATATCGACAGAACTAATATCAGGCAATGATCTATATATTATATCTGGAGTTCTAGCCTGAATTTGAAAATGAGAAGAATATATCAAAAATTGTATTACTTTAGATGATAAAAACTTTGCTATTTTTTTAGCAGATGTAACATTTTTACATAAGATATATCTTTGTGAAATATATTGTTCATCTTCTGTTTCACCACCCTTATCAACAAAACATATTGGCCATCGTGCAGTTTCTCCATTCGTACACACCTTACATCGTTCTTGATCTATATATTTATTATTTTCTACTATATAATCAATACCATTTTTATTACTCATATTAGTTATTTTTCTTACATTGCCTGATGCTTTTTTTATCTTTGTTGGGCCATCTACAAACTGAAGTTTTCCTAATTCTTTATATTTTTCATATAATTTAGCTAAAATATTATATCCAGCATTAGGTATATAAGGTAATTCATTTATATTTATACTCGTTTCATTACCATATATATCATTTAGTATAGTTTCTTCAGACGGTTTATCTTTTTTTAGAAGATAGTATTCAAACCTTACATCTGTTTCTTCAAATTTAGTTACATCATCAACAGTCGACTTATCTTTTTCATATGACTTTAAATACATTATCTGATTAGATAATAAAAGTTCTTTAATTTTAGTATATAGTGGAAGTTTACCTACACGCCATTGGGGTGGATGTAAAAATAGTAATAATCCTCCGTCTTTTAATAGTGAATACGATTTCTCAACAAATTTAGGCCATATTGTTTCAGCATCTTCATCACCACTACTTTTAAGTCCACCAGAATTAAATGGAGGGTTTCCTAGTATTATATCAAATTCTTTAACATTTTTCCCATTGAAATCAAGGGGCTTATCACTTAGAAACCCATTTTTTGTATCAATTTGTTCAATATTTGCATTTTTGTGAGGGTATAATTTTTCAAATAAACGTTTAGCAACTAAATTATTCTTTCCGTTTATATCTATCATATATAACATATTTTCAATAATCCACTTAGCTCTCTCTTTGTCATCAGAGAAATCCCCTCTAAGACCTTCAAAAAGGCCAGGATATTTGTATTTTCCTTCATTTTGCCCGATGAATACCTTTATAGGAAAATTACCTATACCATTTGCAGGATCTAACCACTTGTAGCCTTTCTTATTCCATACATTCTTTGCACCAGTTTGCGGTAATCTACTAAGCATTTGATCCACAATATCTAATGGTGTAAATACTTCACCATGTTTTGCTCTTTCTTTTGCCTTAGGTGTTAAATGTGTATTAATATATTCAAGAACCTCTTGAAATTTATTTCCAGTCTCCTTGGAATTAAAGGCTTCCTTCATGCCACTATAAGAGCTATTCTTTTTTTGTTCCACAATATACTCTAATTCACGTATAATTAGACGCATGATAAATTCATGATCAGATCCCTCCTGAATAGTTCCACGCTGAATAAGTGTGTCATATACTATTTTTCTTAGACCCGTATCACTCTTTAGACCATAGATTAGAAATGGTAATGTTGTATATTTAGTTCCAAATACACCAATTTTCATTGTAGTCTTAAAAATATCCATAAATGCCTTACGTCTTTCTTCTGGATTTTTCTCAATTTCATCAGGAAATAACTTTGGGGTCTTTTTGGCCCTGGGTTCGTTATCACTTTCTTCCTCTGCCTGCTCAACACCTTCGCCATGTTCGCGCATAGTATGTTTTACTGAATTATCAGCAAGTTCACCAAGTATAAAGTCTAATTCTTTGCCGTATGCATCTTTTAGTGCGGATTCTACATCAGCATTTAATGCTTCACCTACTTCTGTTATTGTCATACCGTCAGTACGCCCCTTTGGCTTTTCTTTTAACATGCGCTGTAATTCAGGAATTGTTTCAGACTCTATTCTAGATTTACCACCTTCTTCTTTGCTTCCATAAATATCTAAGTCATCATCAATACTGTATGTTTCAATAATTGAATTAAATGCTTCTTTTAATCCACTATCTGCATATACTTCTTTTTTCTGCCTTGTCTTAGTTGTTTGTATTTGATAATTCATAATTGCAGTTACAGTTCTAAAATAATTCAAGTCAACAATAAACCCACCCTTCTTATTTGTTGATTCAGTTAAAGCGCGATACATCTTCTGAATACGCTCATCTACCTTTTCACCTGCGTCCAATAATACTACTATATCAACACATGTCAAAGAAATACCGAGGTGTAACATATTCTGTGCTAAAATAACCAATCCTTTCCCTTGTGCTCTAGCAGAGGCTTCTTCACGTAATATACACGTCTTTAGTGTTTCCCTACCACTTGGACATGCCCAACTAAATGTGCCTTCGCCTATTTTTACAGATTTCCCTTTAGCACCCTGTATCTTTGACCAGTCCGCACTTGATGACACCGCTAACACATTAAAATTTTTTCTATACCACGGTGACTGAAAAATAACTCCAGCTAGGGCGCTCATACGTTTTATTAAGGGGTGGCCTTGCATAGAAGGTAAAAACCAGAGTTGTGAATGAACAACAAATTGGCTTGTAAAAAATGCTAAACGATCGCCTATGCGCTGAGAAATTCTATCTATGCGCTTCATAACTGATTGAATAGGAGATACTGCTTCTTCACCTGACACTTTAACTTCAGCCCTAGGTGATAAATAATTAATTAAACGGGTTATACCCAGAGAGTTTGTAAATCCTGTATGCCATAATGTAGGCGGGTATTTTTCTATATTATCTGGAGAGAAATCTTTCTTTACTTGAAATAAATGTGTCACGGTTGGAAAACCAACCTTTTCTCCACCCTCACTTTGCTTTAAAAATGCAGCCTTAGCATCTTCTGTAAATTGTGTAGATAGCAGATATAGATTTGGAAAGCGTCTATACATTGACTGTATACTCTCGTATGTTTCACCATATGAGAAACATTTTGCTAATGCTTCTTCATATATTCCAGGAAAATTATCTTTAAAATACTGTTCGTTATCTATTATATTCTTGCCCTCTTGAATATCCTGATATTCCCATATTGCAACATGATCATCTGGAATTTCAAATACAGTCAGTGGTTTTATATAGGTTCCTGTCATATATACAACTGGAACTTCTTTTGATATTGTAGCATCTAATTGTTCAAGCCCAGAAACTTCATCAGAATCTTCTTCTGCTGCCGATTTTGCAGGCGCAGTTCCTTCTTCTAACTCTTTTATTGCCTTATCAGTTGTCTGCTTCAAATGTGCCTCGTCACAAATAAACAAATCTGCCTTATTTACACCACCTTTTAATTCTTGAAGTATTTTTCTACTACTTTGCATTTTGTATAATTCGACACTCATAACAAATATATATTTCTTAGAAGGATCTATTTCAATTTCGCTGGACCCTTCCACTACATCTATTACTTCATAATCTGAGAAATCTTGATAGAATTTAAATAAATCATTTGTAAATTGTGATATAGTTTCTGATTTTGCACCGAGAAGGACAACTACGCGTCTTGGTTGTAATACAGAAACGATGCCTCCTGCTATATATGTCTTACCACCCCTCGGTAAAATACCAACAAGAAATTTATTATTTCCACCTGATCTCTTAAAATTATTAATAGCACCTTGTATCTTTATAATTGCCATATGTTGATGTAAGCGAGGAGATAAAATAGGCTTTATTTTATCAGTTATACCTAGTACATTTTTTAGTGTTTCTTCTGTTATAGTTCCTTTAATCTTCTGTTTAGCAAGGTTATATATTTTGAGAAGTGCGGCAAAAAGATCTCTTTCACCATATACACGACTGGCTTCTTCTGAAATATATTTATTTCTAGCATTCTTCAATTTGATATTTACTGCATTTTTATCTTTTACTAGTAAGATAATACGAACATCAAAATCATGATGTAATTTCTTAACGGCAGTATAAATTTTCTGTATGTCAAAGCTTTCGGCACTTTTTGTAGAATCTTTCTTGTAAAATTTACTTGAGCAGAAATAGAATTTAGTTCTAGCATCTACTGGGGCCGCTGCACCAGCAAGGCAGGCTTCGCCTGATAGCACTGGAGCAGAGCATAAATCTTCAGCTATGATTTCTCTTGGATTCTTATAACAAAAAGTTATATCTGATGCACCAGATGCTCCTTCATTCACATTTCTATTTTTTAAATATTCAATAGGATTATTTATGTATATTTTAGATTCATTTGCGCGAATTTGTTCTGCTTTTTTATTAATCATATAAAAATCATCAGTCCTTTGAAATTCATCAATTAAATTTAATGCAAAAACAATATCCCAGTATGCCTCATACAATTGTCCATTAATTGTATATTTGAATAATTTACTGTTAGGTGGTTCGGGTTTATTTAACAAGTCAATAAGTAAATCTAGACGAGTGTGTATTGATCCTGGAAATTCTTCTAATTCAGAGTTATCTGATGTCATATTACGTATTTCACGTATACGTTTCTCAAGAAATTGCAAAGTATTAGTTTCTAGAGGCTTTCCAGTGCATGGATCATAGAGTATGGCACATGGTTCTATTATTGCAGATTTTTCTGCTTTGTTAGATTCTTCACTATTAGATAATTCTAAAATGGTATTATTTAATCTATTTCCAAGTTCAGGTCTTTTATTTACAAGCCCTTCAGCTCTAGGCATTAATAGATCATAGTGATTACCGTTTGTATTTATTAAACGAATTATTCTATCTGCAGTAGAATCTAGAGGTTTAATAGTATCAATAAGTGTATAATCATTATTATAAATATCTATTTGTATATTTTTTAAAGTTGCTGCAGCATATCCAGCAATAGATGATTCTGCCCATACTTTAGGGGCTCCAGTCGCAGTTAATTCAGAAGATAATTGTATATATTCATCTAATGTAAGTATTTTTTCTTCTGAACTATTTCCATAAATAGGAATATTCTTTGTTCCAAGTAGAGTAATATATCTTTCCTCTAATGTTTGTCCAACATTTGCTTCAAGCATCCTTGTCTTATTTTCACTTAACCACTTTGAGATTTGTTTTGCAAATTCAAATGCTTCTTCAGGTCCTGTAGATTCATTGAGTCCTTTTAATATAGAATTATAGAAACACCAGCCATCACCTGTAATTTCTTTTTTATTAAAACTAAGCTGAATATTTTCAGCATTTTCTGGTATTGTATTAGCTAAAGAACTGGGCTGAGGAGCAGCTTCAGAGGGGAGAGGAGCCTCAGCGGCAAGAGAATCCTCAGCGGCAAGAGAATCCTCAGCGGCAAGAGAATCCTCAGCGGCAAGAGAATCCTCAGCGTCAGAAGAAGCTTCAGGGGCAGATAAGGCTTCAGGGGCAGATAAGGCTTCAGGGGCAGATAAGGCTTCAGGGGCAGATAAGGCTTCAGGGATAGGTTCTTTAGTAGACTTTTTAAGTTTGATAATACGCTTACTTTGATGTGATACATCAGAAACTTTACTCTCAATGCCAGGTGATTCTAATGGTATTAATCGATGTTTTCCTTTTATAAATTTTTTTTTACCAGATGGAACTTTACTACCAGGTTCATAAGCAAGGAAATCAGGACCAGGGCCGATTTCATATTTTTTTTTCTCAGTATCACTAATCCATAGTTCGTATGGAGCTCCACCTCGTTGTATCCTACTCATCTTATTATTTCTTCATATTTTTTATTTTGATAGTAAAATAACATTTGCTAATGTAATCATTAAAGCCCCAACTGCCCCCATAGCCGTTGGTTTCTCACCATTGAATAAGTAACCAAAGACAAAGGCTGCAACAACACCAAAGAAACTCAGCATACTGAATACAGCCGTAGATATCAGCGGAATTGCTGTTACTCTCATGGAGTAACCCGTGAAACCAATAAACGTATTAAAAAGAATCATAGGTAGCCAGACTTTCCATGATAAATCGACTTTAGGAATTTCTAGCCCCCCTGGTTTTGCGCCAACCATGCCTGCAATCACTGCAGGCAACATCCAGAGTCCAGCACCACCATACAGCTCAAAGAGACCCTTGAATCCACCTTCTTTCTCTTTCATTAGCTTAAAATAGAAATAGATGGCTGTCTCAGTAAGTGCAGCTCCCAAGGCACAAAGAGTTCCCACGGGTTTCTCCAAGTCTAAGATGGTGCCTTTCTCAGGATGTGCCACAAGAAACATTCCAATAAGAGCCAGCAAAATCCAAGGGATCGAGGTTAAAGGAATTACTTCGCCTAGAATGAACCAGGCCCCAATAATATTCCAGATAGGATAGGTATAGAAGATGGCCATGGCATTTCCTGGGCTCAGTTCACTGAATGCCTTGTAACTAACGCTAATATGTGCTAAATTCAGAAGACCTGCGCCCGCCATGTTACGCCAGGAAATATTAGCAAATTGTTTAGAATTACCTGTGACTACCATTGCAGATGAGGCCATAACGCTGTAGACAAGGAATCTGGAAACAATTTGTGTCCATAAATTTGTGGGAACTGCTTTAATTAGAATTGGGTAGGCGGATAATGTGATTTCGCTTAATAGGACAAGCCCTTCAGCAAGCATCTTATTAAAGACAATAAAATATAACGATAATATCATTATATTTTATGATTTTTATGTTTTATGTTTATATATTTTATATGTTTATGATTTTTTTATATTTTTTTCCATGCCCACATACCATTACTTATTTCACGTGATATATACATTCCATCTTTACCTAATTTTTTCTTATTTGGACACGTATTTGCCTTAAATGCAGGCAAGTTACTGTTTTTCCTTGTAGTTTTTTGACATTTCATTTTACTTATTCGCCTTCGTATTTTGTAAGTTCCCATATATTAATAAGAAATACTTAAAATCTACTTCATTTCATTCTTACGCCTAGAAGCCTCCTTCATGGCGTCGCCAAGCTTTGTATCCTTATTCTTCTTCTTCATCTCAGTGTAAATCTTCTTTACAAATGCAGTCCACTTTGAAACCTTGCGAGTTCCACGTCTCTTAGATCCCTTTCTTGCTCCACCAGTTCTTGTGCAGGCCATATTATACTTATTCTAAAGAAATTAATTAAATCCTATGGCTTTTCCAAAACAACTCAATGCATAAATATCTGATGCTAAGATTAATAAAAGTAGTAGAATAACCTGCTCTACTTTCTCATCTTTTAGTCGGTGTATCCATTCTGAATGTTTCAAAATAATAATTGTCGGAAGGGCGCTACTAAGACCAATGAGAATCCAACCCATAGATGGTTTATTTAGACCAATTAAAAGTCCTAGTAAAACATATTCTCCATTATAATTGCGAATACTCTTTACTAAATCCATGCTTGCATCTTCCATTTTAACAAATACAGACTTATCATCCGTGCTCATTCGTAGTTTCTATACTGGGTAGATAAATCATCAATTTTTGGTCGCAATTGTTCATATGCTTGGAGACTATCTAATTGTCGTTGCTCTGCAAATCCTTCTGGGACATAACGGCTTGAAAATCCCCGTGATAATATACGTTTTGATTCTTCTTCTCCGCGCACAGACTTGTTTTCCTTTACTGCTGCACGAAGTTCCCGCACTACATTTCGCGGATCATATTCTGGAGCATATTGGTCAAAAAATACATTGCCAACTAACTTTGGTCCAGCTGGGTCAAATGCGGGTGCGGGTGTTGAAAAAGGTGGTTGATTTCTAGAAGTTATTCCATTTTGATCATTATATTGTCTAACAACCTTTGGACCAAATCCTGATGTAGAAGGTTCTGGCCGGAAGAAAGCCTGCTGAATGGGAGCAGAAGACCTCTGGAGTTCTAAATTTCTGGCGTTTGCTGTATCACGAGTAAGGTCTTCACGACGTGAACGCGGAATAAATTGAGGAAGAGGCACCGCTGAAATTTTTACTGTAGGTATACTTACAGACATCTAAACTCTAATGGATTAGTTATATAGATGATACTCGCACCTTATTTCTGTGATACTTCCAACCCTGAATGGTTAAAATTAGGTATTTTCTTATGTTCAGGAGGCCACCAGATGTGGAATGTTGATGACAAAGATAAGGATAAGGAAATTCTAAAAATGTTGAAAGAGAATGGGTTTCCAGTATTAGAAATGAAAAAACATACTGGGTTAATCCTTGCATTAATTGACCCTAAGGTAAATCTTAGTGAATTTTATATGTGGGATGAGATTGATCCTGTAAATTCTCAAGAGGATGTATGGCGAATTTTTACAATTCCTGTGGCCTTATGGACATGTCCTGTATTTAAAGAGCATTTTTGGAAATCAAGTGGATTACCACCTATGATTTTTAATGCACTTAATCTTTCCATCTAAGGCCTTCATTATATTATAATATAGAATGAGCGAGGATAGAAATAAAACTCAACGAAATACATTTAATGTCTTAGATATAAGTGGTGCACTTGCACTTGGATTTTCTGAGAAAACTTTTCAAACTTTAAATAATGATGCAGTAAACGCCTTAAAGAGACCGTGGCATAAGCTAGAGCGCGGCTTGCGTATTGGGCGTCTTCGTGAATATGTTGCACGCGAGAAACTTAAGCTTAATTTAAGTGATGAAGATTCTGATGCATTATTTAAACTCTTGTGTAAAGGGCTTGACCGAAAACTCTTAAGTAGTAAAGCTGCAGTCACTTATGATTTTGTTGAACAGCAAATTACTGAGGTTAAGGGGCTTGTTGCTCATACTACTGCTACTGGTCAAGTGAAATATCAACTTCTTGAGAAAAAACCTGGAACTACTCAAAAGAAAAGAGTAAAAGAAACCCCGACTAGTAGTAATGAGTGATGCAGTGGACTTGCCGGTAAAAATGAAACTATCTTTATTACCTAAAACAGTAATGACTACACTTGAACATGTAGCACAATGTTTAGAAGAATGGGAAGTTCATATTCCTAGACCTGCGCATTCTGATTTAAAAAAACAATGGGCTGAATCAATGAAAGAATATTTAGAATCTATTAATGGTGATGAGGATAAAATTGTTGATTCAATTATTTATGGACTAATTGAAGCATACAATGAATGGGACGGTGATGATTATTCAAAAGCAGTTGAACATGAGCAGACATATGCTTTAATGCAGCGACCTCAGACAACACAAAGAACTACCGATTGGTATTTGGAATTTAAGCGGTGTTTAACAGCAAGTGAATTATTCAAGGTATTTGGGTCAGTAAGAGAACGTGGTATCTTAGTAATGCAGAAAGCTGGCCTCATTGAATTACCAGGGCGTACTTCATCTGCTGTTGTTCTCAGGCAGAATATGAGCCCATTTGACTGGGGAATTTGTTTTGAGCCAGTAGTCAAACAAATATTGGAAGTTTACTGGGAAGCTATTATCCATGATGTTGGTCGGTTTGTTCACTTGAAAGATACTCGTTTAGCAGCAAGTCCTGATGGACTTATTATCAGGTCGTTGAAAATTCCAGAAATGGGTGGTCATCTTTTAGAGATAAAATGTCCAAAATCAAGAGTTATTGGTTTAAAAGTGCCAATGGAATATTTCTATCAAATGCAACACCAGTTGGAAGTAACTAGTGTTAGGGCATGCGAATATGTTGAGGCTAAGTTTGAGTTTGTTGATAAAGCAAATTTTAATAAAACAGCATGGTTTGGAAATGTGGCGGTTGTTGGTTGTTTTAATGAAAATTATGCAGATTGGCTTCCTTCTAAATATGTATATGGACCACTTGGTGATTTAGATTGGACGCCTGAATTAGGGTTGAATGAAAAGATCATAGAAATAAATTCATGGGCGTGTGAGAAAATTCATCATGAACGTGTGCACCGTGATGAAGCCTGGTTTGCTTCTTTAATGCCTAAGATAGAGGAATTCTGGTTAGATATAGAAAAAGCTAAGAAAGGCGAATTTATCTTACCAGAGAGTTCTAGGAAGAAGAAAGAAGCAATATGTATGATAGAAGATGAAACTGATGCTCAAGAAGTTGTATGTGAATTAGAATAAAAATTATAAAGTATAATTAAGTGGAGATGTCTCCAAGTATAGGATTTGATTTTGATGAATGTTTAGCTCAAGCATATACATTGGTTCCATTTGTTTTATTTTTTGAAATACTTTTACCAAAGGCTCTTAAATTACCTACTATAAAACCAAGTCTTAAATTATATCTTGAAAAATTCAAGGGTATTTTTTATGAACGTATTGCTGCAAATGAAGTAGCTAAAAAGGGAATTATTTTTAGGCCTTCTTTCTTAAATCTTTTGCCAAAATTAATAAAACTAAGAAATCAAGGAAAAATTAATCATTTATTTATTTATAGTAATAATGGACTTTTAGAACTTATTGATGCGGTAGATCATATTTTAGCACTTGTTTTAAAGAAATCTCCATATTTAATTAATGACAATGAACTTATATTAGAAAATGGACAATTGCATACCCTAACACCCCGGATTCATATAAATAATCCATGTCGTGTTTCTACTGAAACAAGGGATGTTAGTGGCTTTAGTGAAAAAACATTAACTGGAATTCAAACCTGTTTAAATGAAAGTATAAGTGCAGAAAATTTATGGTTTATTGATGATTCTAGAGAGCATGTAAGTTTAATGCAATCACTTGGTAGTCAGTATATTCCAGTTGAACCATATAAAATATTTCTTTCTAATACAAAACTTGCAAAGTTTTTCTTGGAAAGTTTTCCAGTAGAGGCGTTTATTCCAGGTAATGATGTATCTTTAATAGTATTAACTGAATTAAATAGACTTTTTATGAAACAAAAAAATAATAATTTTCGCCCAACTGGTAATGAAGGGAAAGATACTCTTATAGAAAAATTAAAAATACCATTGCGTGAATTTTCACCAAGAGGGAGTGGTAAATTAATACAGCCATGGAAAGAAGATTATGTAAATTTAGACTATAAATTTTTAGAAAAATCTTTATTACCTGTTATAAATACATTAAAAACAACTAATAATCCAATTTCACATATTTATACGCCACCCGTAGGCGGTAAGCTACCCGTAGGTAAGCTACCCATAGGTAAGTCACCTACAGGTCCAAGTGTTTCTCTATCTAATAAAAATTTCAAACTACGAACACGGCGTAAGAGACAAAAATAAGCTTTTATCTTTCGTTGAAATCGTAGAAATGGTTTATTCAATGATTTTGTTTCAGGATTACCTGAAGGAAATTCAATCTTTAGTATTGTCCAATGTATTACATTTTTTAATGAAATACATTGTGCACTCATTCCTCGTGCATAATATGATTCTTGTGGTTTTAATGGGTTTGAAGAACGATTAATTTTTAACATGTAAAGTGGTGGCATTTTATTTATAAAAAGATAAAGAAAGTTCGCGTAATAACGTAGATCCATTATCTGGTTTTTCTTTTTTATAATTATTTGTCATTTGTCCAAATGTTCCTGTTTTTTCAATATAACGTTGACCATCTGCCACGTAGGCACACTCAGATTTCATATTTGCTAATCTTTCTTTAGCAGGTGCTAAATAATCTCCTAGTAAATGATAAGGCGTCCGTGGCACATCTAGGGTAGCATCAGCCGGACCAGATAATTGTGGTAGAGGGCTTGTTAGAGGCATGTTGCATAATTGTTGTGTTGGATAACCAGTATTTTCTATAAAATCTGAAAATGAGTCATATGTTAGAGATGGATATACTACATAAACTAAGCCCATTGTTAGCACAGCAAAAATAATTAATAAAATAATTTCAGAAACCATCCCTCTTCTAATTAATATCCATTAAAAATTAGACATGGCAGAATCTTCTAGTAACGATGATTCATCTATGATAATTAAACAAGAGTGGAATCCTGGAGTTGAATTTATGTTAGCCGGCTGGTGTGATGAAGCCAAGTGTTTTGAATGGATGCATACTGAGGCATATACTTTTTTTGATAAACGAGCAAAAGCTTTAGCAGTTGCAACAAATATTCTTATTGCTGTCAGTGGTGTTTCTAATATTATGGCTGGTGGCGTGCAAGTTAATGGCTTTCAACTTGCATGGGTATTTGGCTCTCTAAGTGTCTTAATAAGTATTGCAAATATGTTGCAGGAAAAATTAGCTTACTTGGCAAAATCAATACAACATAATCTCTATGGAACACAATGGGGTGTGATTCGTAGAAAGATTGAAGAGCAGCTTTCCATTCCTCCTGAAGCGCGTAAAGAATGCGGATCTTTTATGAAATACCTAAGGGCCGATATTAATCAAGTATCTGTTGATGGAAATTCAATGATTCCTGAATTTGTTCGTTTGGCATGCAATGAAAAATTCGGTAGAATTACAGATTTTGATGTCCCGGATATTTGCGGAAAAATGGAACATACCAGAATTTATGTGAGGCCTGCACATAGTATTAATACTCATAGCCCAATACCTCATTCTAATTGACTCCTTGTGCGTATAGCTGAGTCCACTCTCTTGCAACCAACTCATACTCAGCCCTATTCTTTTTGTATTGGTTTGCAATATCAGGCATTAGAGGATCATCTGGATTTGGGTCCGTAAACATGGAGATGACTGATAAAAGCACCTTAGATATAGTCAAGGCCGGAGACCAATTTTGCTTCAAAATATCAAGACAGATAAATCCTTCTTTGTTGATATTTGGATGATAAATCTTAGTGGTAAACATTACTCGTGGTGGCTTGAAAGGATAGTCAATAGGAAACTGAATAGTTGCATTGAAAATTCCTCCGGCATATGGCGAATCAGATGGCCCGAAAATAACTGCCTCCCAAGTGAAGATATCATTCTCGTCTACAGGTCCTGCACTACAATCACCAGGAGGGTCCTTTTTTAAGTCGGCAAGCTCTTTTGAGATACGTTTAGATGCTGCCATTTTATGCTGTCAATATTTAGGCGCTTATCATCAATTTTTACATTGACTCATTACGTTAGAATGAATGATGCCAAGCAATGCCCGTGGTGTGAACGCTGGTGTCTGAAAGATGCTGCATGCAATTATATCTTTGCATGTGGCCTTGAAGAAAAAAACATCTTTAAAGTTGGTGCAGGATGTGGTCGCAGCTGGTGTTGGCAATGTGGAAAAAAGTTCTGCTCTATTTACTATAATCCTCAAACGGGTGCTAAGGCACCTTCTGCTAGAGAAAATCATGATGCAGAATGTTGCAAGCAAGAGCCAGAATATAAAAAAGAAGATTATTGTCCAGGTGGACATAATAGTCATTGTAACCCTAGGTAATTAAAAGGTCAAAAAATTGACCATGATTTGCGTCCAAATAGTTTCTTACAAACTAACCATGCAGCGTAGTATGCGTATCATTAAGCGTGACGGTAGTGAGGAGCCTGTTTCTTTCGATAAGGTTCTTAAGCGAATTCAAAAGGCTGCAAAGGGTCTAGTAGTCCAAGTTGATACTCTGGCTCAAAACATTATTTCTCAGATTTGCGACGGTATCTCCAGCTCAAAATTGGATGACCTTGCAGGTCAACTTGCGGCCAGTCTTTCCACACTCCATCCCGATTATGCAACTCTTGCATCCAGGCTCACCATTAGTAATCATCACAAGAATACTGAGATGACTTTTGCTCAGGTCACTGATGCTCTGAGAAATCAAGTGTCAGTTCATACGGGTAAGCCAGTCTTCTATGTTTCAGAGGAACTTTATGAGCTAAGTCAAGCCTATGGTGACCAGATTGAGGCTCGTATTGTATATCAGCGTGACTATGACTTTGACTACTTTGGATTTAAGACTTTGGAGAAGTCTTATTTGCTTAAGGATACAAAAGGTCGCATTCTGGAGAGGCCCCAGCATATGTGGATGCGTGTTGCACTAGGTATCTGGACTACAGGCAAGTCAACTACGCAAGCCCAGCTAGACCAGGCGTTTGAGACATATGACCTTATGTCTCAGAAGGTCTATACTCATGCCACACCAACACTTTTCAATGCTGGAACTCCTAGGCCTCAGCTTTCTTCTTGTTTTCTCCTGGCCATGAAGGATGATAGCATTGATGGAATCTATGAGACTTTAAAAGACTGTGCAAATATTTCAAAATTTGCTGGAGGCATTGGGCTTCATATTCACAATATTAGGGCAGCTGGGTCTCTGATTGGTGGAACAAACGGTAGAAGTAATGGTATTGTGCCAATGTTGAGAAATTTCAATGCTACTGCACGCTACGTTGACCAAGGAGGTGGCAAACGTAATGGCTCCTTTGCCATCTATCTGGAGCCCTGGCATGCAGACATTGAAGACTTCCTCAAACTAAAACTTAATACTGGTGAGACTGAGGAGCGTGCACGTGACCTCTTCTATGCCCTCTGGATTTCAGATCTCTTCATGCAGCGTGTAGAAGACGATGCTCAATGGAGTCTCTTCTGCCCTCATGAGGCCCCTGGCCTTGCAGATGTATATGGTGATGAGTTTATAGCTCTATATACTAAATACGAAAAGGAGGGTCGTGCTCGTAAATCAGTATCTGCTCAGAAGCTTTGGTTTAAGATTCTAGATTCTCAGATGGAGACTGGCACTCCTTATCTCTTGTATAAGGACCCTGCAAACAAAAAGAGTAATCAGAAGAATTTGGGGACAATCAAGTCCTCAAATCTCTGCACAGAGATTATTGAGTTCTCTAGTCCTGAGGAGACTGCTGTTTGCAATCTGGCATCTTTGGCTCTGCCGGCGTTTGTTTCAGCAGATAACAAGTCCTTTGACTTTGACAGACTGCGTAAGGTGACGGCTTCTGTAGTAAAAGCACTGAATAAAGTAATTGATATTAACTTCTATCCTATTCCTGAAGCCAAGCGCTCTAATATGCGTCATAGACCTATCGGCCTTGGAGTCCAGGGTCTAGCAGATGTCTTTGCTAGGCTCAGAGTTCCTTGGGAGTCTCCAGAAGCAATAAGACTCAATCAACTCATCTTTGAGCATATTTATTATGCGGCAGTAGATGCAAGCTTTACTTTAGCTCTAGTTGATGGGCCATATGAGACTTTTGAGGGGTCTCCTGCATCCAAGGGCATCTTACAACCTGATATGTGGTCAGTGACACCAATTACAGAGTCTGAGAAAACTCTAGATTGGGCTTCTCTGAGAAAAAATGCAGCACGCAGCCTACGTAATTCTCTTCTTGTGGCTCCAATGCCTACAGCAAGCACATCACAGATACTTGGTTATACCGAGTGCTTTGAGCCAATGACTTCTAATATTTATGCTCGTCGTGTTCTGGCAGGTGAGTTTGTAGTAGTCAATAAGTATCTTATTGAGGACTTGATGAAGCATGGAGTCTGGTCAGAGGCAGTTAAGCAACAAATAATTGCTAGAAATGGAAGTGTTCAAGGTATCAAGGAAATTCCAGATGATTTACAGGCACTTTATAAGACCTCCTGGGAGATTAAACAACGAGTGCTTATTGACATGGCTGCACATCGTGGTGCATTCATTTGCCAGAGTCAGAGTTTGAATCTCTCTATTGAGAATCCTACATATGCCAAGCTTACAAGTATGCATTTTCATGCTTGGAAGCAGGGTCTAAAAACTGGTTGTTACTATTTGCGCACAAAGGCTCCGGTAATGGCACAGAAATTTACAGTTGACCCTCGGCTACTACAGGGAGGTGTAGTAGATTCTAAAGCGGGTGGACTTGAGCCTGATCTAGATTCAGATTCAGAGGATGAGCTTGTTGAAGAGTTAACTCCTGAGGAGAAGAAGAAACGTGATAGAGCTGCATTATTGGACCGTCTATCTAAGGAATATGAGCAGTCTGTCAAGGATGCAAAAGAGGCAGCAGCGTCAGGAGAAGGATGCACAATGTGTTCTTCCTAGATAGATGGAAGGCTCTGGATATAAAGAACTAAATGTAACACTTGAATATTTGGAAAAATTAGCAAATCAAGAATCAGAAGTTTTAACAAAGAAAATATATCAAGCATTTTCTAAGTTTAGTGAATTAGTTATTGAAGCAAAAAAAGTAAATTTTAAACGAGGATGGCTCTCAATGATGAAAGACCGTTATGATCATCCATTATTTGATTCTAAAGAAAAACAAGTTTTTGAAGAAGTTATTCAAAGTATACAATATTTTTTTAATAAATCCAAAACTTTAATAAAAACTAGTGAACATGCTGGTCTTACAAACAATATATTCACAGAAATTCAACAACATTATTCTGAAGTTCATATGCAATTAAATGATTTATCAAGAGAAATAGGAATATTCCGATTTGTTTATGAGAAAAATTGTAATTTTACTGAAATATTTCATGTGCCTTTAATAGAGCCACCATATTATACCGTAATAAAAGTTCCAGGGAAACAAACAGGTATTTCTATTTTTATTCATCTTATAATTGAAAGTATTCGCAGTATACTTGCTATTAAAAAATCGAGTGAAATAAGACAGAATATTTCAATCTTCTTACTTAGTTTTATAGATATATTAAAAGGTGATTGGAAACAAGGCCTGTTAGGTTTAGCTGCATTTTATAAAGATACACCATTAGTAGCAGAATTAATTGGAAAAGTATTATTTATATTATTAGAATTATTTACATCAGAATTAACTGGCGTTATGCATCAATCAAATAAAACAATCTTTATAGCCTTTTGTTTATGGGGGTTTTCTATCTTATCACCAGAATCTGAGAATTTATTAATTAGACAATATTTAGATAAAATTAAAAATCCGGATTATGACAGTCACAAGGATTCAGATATGTTTATTTTAACTAAAAATGATATCTATAAATTAAATACTATTATTAAAAATCCATCTGAATTACAAAATACACCATTGTATACAATTCCTGTAATGCATTTAATTTTAGAATTAATGGCTTAGAAAGATTCTTGAATCCATTTAGCAGCAATATCTGTCCATAAAATAATAGTGCTTGATTTTTTTAGAGTTTCTCTGAATACATCAAGCTTGGGATCCTTCATTATTTGAATAATTGTTGAAGCAATTTTAGCAAAAGAATCTGGGCTTGTATCACTAAGGTCAAACTTGATTCCTTCTCTATCATTAAAGATACCAAATGTTGAGATTAAAGGTATTGCTCCTGCTACTAGGCTTTCTTTAATTGAAATGCAGTCTATTTCTGCCTCAGAATTTGATAAATATATATGAAAATTTGACATATATTTTTCTCTTACTATTATTTCTAATGGTTGACGCCCATGGTCCATTACTCCCTTAGAAGCAAGTAGAGGAGTTATGGCTTTTTTAAACTCTTCATCTTTTATTAAGTCCATTCCATAATATAAATGGAGTTCTGCACGTGGCTCTAATTGTTTTATAATTGGCCAAATAAATTTCAAAATAGGAAATAATCCTCGTGTATAACATGAACAATATGTGAATCTATAGGGATTTCTCTGCACTAAATCTTTATTTTGTGAAAATTCTTCAATGCAAACTCCATTAGGTATAATAGTGTAACGAGTTAAATCTAACTTTAGACGTAAATATTTCTCAAATAATTCCTTGTGAAAATTACTTTTAAAAAATACTTTTGTAATTTTCTGATTATATCTAAACCACATTTCCATTAATTCTTTTGGAAAATTGCCATCATGTAAGTCTAACCAAACATGTTTTGCTTTTAATGGAAAAGGTAGTCCACAAACACTTCCATATGTTCTCCATAGAATGACTGTATCATGGTATTCATTAAAAGGAAATTTCTTCCAATCAATATAATCAACTCCTTCAATTGTAGCCTCTGGAACCATTCCATATACTGCCACATTCTTACCTAGCTTAGTCCACCCTTGTGATAATTGAACAATAGCTTGTTCATATTCTTCAAGTGTTTTTGATTTAGGGTCCCAAGCCATGCAAAATCCTCCTGCAAAATATACTATATCATACTTGCTTTTTTTCTCATTGAAAAAAAGTGCTTTATAACGGCTGAAAAAAGGTTCTTTAATTAAATCAGTAACTGGTTTAGAACTTTCTACATTAGATTGCATAATCTTGCATACACCACCGGTTAAAATTTCACGTTTATTAAATGTATTTTGTGTATGACTTGCTTGAATAACCGTTTGCTCAGGGTCTAATTGAATCATTGGCTCATTGAAATTATTAGTGAAACTCGGCTCTTCTCCACAATCTTTTGACTCATCATGTGAATATTTTTCTAAATATTCTTTCTTCCATGCAAAGCAACTATTTATAGAATGATTTTCACCAAACCCTTTAAATTTACATAGTTTCTCTAAAGTATAGTCATAAATATACATTGCAGAACATCCTGCAATTAACTTAGAAGATGCTTGGAGTTGCTCTACTGCATGTTTTACTCTATTTGCAGGATAATAGTCATCATCATCCATTACTACTGTGATATCTCCAGAGCATGCCTTATTTCCTTTATTTCTTAAAGCACCTAATTTCTCACCTGGTTTTTTTTTCAGATAAAGAATTGGAAAATTTAAATCTGAAGATTCTTTGAGGCCATTGATTTTTTCAATATTTGCAGCTGCATCTTCATCTTTGCTGCCTTCTACTATTATCCATTCAATAATATTTTGATATGTCTGCTCTTTTATTACATCTTTTAAAATTTCTAAACATGAAAACCGTTTCAATTGTGTAATGGTAACAATTGAAACCGTTGGATTTTTTACTTTTTCTTTTTTTTCTTTTTTTTCTAAATTTTTTTTTCCCATATATTTGATATTCTTATTATTGGTTTAGACAGCCTCTACTTGCTTAAGCAACTTAGCTGGCAGTTATACTGCCTCCAGTTGCTTAAGCAACTTAGCTGGCAGTTATACTGCCTCAACTTGAACTCCTACAAGTCCATGAAGCCATGTGATAAACTTTTTATCCCAACCCCAAAAACAGCCTGTCTGAGCACGACCAGCAATTACACGCCCACTAGTATTTGTTCCGTGATTTAAAGCTACTAATATTTGCTGTGGTGGAATTTCCAGAAATGCAGGGCCCTCAGGAATAAATGCCTCGCCCTCAGATTGTTGTTGGTCAGGGAAGGGGTGCTCAAGGGCGTAGGTCTTCCAGAAACAAAAAGAAGCCTCACTCACTCTTTGACATTGTGGTAGAGCCCAAGGGGGTGTATTTACTGCACTAATTCCTTTCTGCAAATCATACATTGCAATCATAGTGCATCCAACAACTTGGGCATTAGGAAATGCCTGAAGCCATGCAACACGTCGTCTAAAAGAAGATGAAGGATATACGTCATCATCATCCATATTTACACAGATACCATGTTTAGCATACTGCACAGCCTTATTACGTTTATAGCCAATTGACCTCTTAGTAGTCATTGGCACATAAGTAATTTCAAAACCAGGCTCTCTTGTTTCAAAGGCTTTAATTTTATCTAGAACACCTTTTGAAGGATCGTCACTGTCTTCTACAACAACCCATTGAATTTTATCTTTAGGATAATCTGTAATTAGTAGATTTAAAAAAGCCAGGTCAATAAAATTACGGCGATTGTATGTGAGGGTTAGAACAGAGATTGGAGGACAATCTGCTTGTGTTAACATAGGTGGCATCCGAGCAAGAGGTTTTGCATTATTTAATAATCTAGTGACTTTTTTTTGAATTATGCATTTAAATTCTTTCCATCTTGATTCAGAATTTTCTACTTGCTGCTCACCACTAGGAATTGCTTGAAGTGCAGATTTGATATTTTCCGTTGTAACATAAGAAAAATCTGCTAAAAAACCAACATGGTTTTTTTCTTCTTTTTTGCAGGGTGTTTTTAGAAATCCAACATATTTGGCATCACCATAATATTCTTTGTAAACTGGTAATGTATTTAAAATCATCGCCGCTGACCTAGCCTCCGCCTGGGCCGCAGTAAACCCAAATCCTTCTGCAGCACTAATACAGACATGAGTTGCAGAGTTCCTATTTAACTCTTCTAGCTCTGATGCTTCTAGAAAACCTCTTTTAATAGTAACAGATGGAGGGAAGGACCCAGGAAGGGCTGACTCTTCTAAGGTGCTTGTAACAGTTAGGGGGAAATCTGAAGGCCAAATGGGTAGTAAAGCCCGTGCTGCAATATGTTTATTCTGAGAAGCACCTAGAATCCATAAGGCTTGTCTAAGACCAAGGGCTGATTGATTCACTGGTTTTAAGGGTCCCCGTACGGCCCAAGGAATATGTGTGGCATTTGACCCAAACTCTTCTACTCTTGACATTTCTTTTACCCAGACTTGACTAAAGCGTTCACAGAGAGATAGCCAGTTAGGTGAGCACCACTCAGGATTTACCATCCAAATCTGTACAGGAGCCCAAGGTAGCCATACAGGATTAGGAACTTCAAGGTGAATTACAATATCTGCAGGGCAAGGTGGTTGAAGGGGATCTACTTTTACAAATTCAATTGAACCAAGGTCAAAACTTTCCTGTGTTTCAAGTGCCGCCTCAATGAGGGCAGCATCTTGACTGAGGCCAAATGTATTAGATTGATTCCATAATAAAACTATCCTGGTTACCTTTGACATTATATCTAAGAATATATTCTTTGTATGGTTTAGATGGTATTTAAGAAGACAATTTTGCAAGTATATTCTGGAAATGAACCCTTAGGATTTAATGACTTTGTTAAAGGCACATTGAGGCTTTTTAATTATGCAATTGATCGTAATATTGATGTTAAGGTAAATGTGGCAGGTTCAGAATTTGAGCCATATATATTAGTTAATAATTATATATATGATACTGTAAATATTAAGCCTAAAATATATTATATGAATTCAGATGAAACAGTATTAATTAATAATTTAGATAAATTTATGAGTAGCCCAGATGCTCTTTTTGTTTTAACATCAAATGTATCTTTAGAACGATGCGATATTTATAATATGTCTTTTATAGGTTTTGATTCTATAGTTCGTTATAAAGATGAAATGTATGCAGCAGCTTTAGAAAAAGTTTCACAAAATTTATTATATAGGCCGCCTCCAGGTTCAGATAATTTACTTTATGGATATAATATTATATATATAAATAGAGATGATTTTAATTTTAAAGCTACTTCAAGAGGTATTGCTGCACTAGCAAATCAAATCCGCACAAGTATAACTTTAAATAAAGATATTATGGTTTTTTCAAATAGTATACAATTACGAAAAATTTTATCAGAATATATTGAAATGAATTCTGCAGCAGTTCAAAGAATAGATGATTCAGATATTGATATAGGAGTAGAGGAAAGTTTTCCAACAATTTATGATATAATTATAGATTTTATTATTTTAATGAAATCTAAAAAAATCTACAGATTTACAGATGGTCAAGTAACTACGGGTCACAATATTAAATTTAAACAACAAACGTCAATTCTAACAAATATATATGAGACTGCATTTGATATAAATAATATTATAGGTAATTTGGAAATTACAACAGTTCCTTTATATCATAAAACTTATACAATTATAGGCTGCGCAAAACCAACACCTCCATCATTATTACGGGGGCAATCAACTGTAAATTTTGACACATCTGGTAATGCTGTTTCTGAAACTTTTGGTTTTCAACCAGGTGTAACTTTAGATTCCTCTGGAAATTATATTTCAGTCCTAAATAATCCTTCAGGAATTGCATTAGATTATTCTGGAAATATTTTTGTTGCAGATACTGGTAATAATCGTATTTGCAAATTAGATTTATCTGGTAATTTTATAACCTATGCAGGTTCATCTGTTGGAACTTCTGGATATCTAGATGGTGAAGCATTAAATGCCCAATTTAATGGTCCTACTGCAATTGCAATTGATAAAAGAGGTAATATTTATGTAGCAGATACTGGAAATAATGCCATACGAATCATTGAATTTAATAATATATATGATTCTTCTAGAAATATTATTGGAATAAATAAATTAGTAAATACATTAGTTGGAGGTGGACTAGATATTCTAAGCTCTGCAATTGGTTATACTAATAAATTAAATGGGCCACGTGGTGTTGCAGTTGATTCTGTAGGTAATGTGTATATTTCAGATACTGGAAATCACAGAATATGTAAAATTATAGGAGGAGGTCAATTAGAAACTCTGGCTGGTTCTACTACATTAGATAGTAGTTTAGGATATTTGAGTGGTTATCTAAATTGTAAAAGCAAGTATGCATCATTTAAGTCTCCTACTGGGCTTAGCGTTGATTTAATAGGAAATATATTTGTTGCTGATACAGGTAATAATGTTATTCGTAGAGTTACACAGTCTGGTAATGTTAGTACAGTGGCAGGTAGCGGTCAACCATTTTTTAAAGAGGGTAGACGTGATAATGCTAGTTTTAACAGGCCAGTTGGAGTTGCAGTAGATTTACAAAATATTTTATATATAAGTGATACTGGAAATAATCTAATACGACGTATTACAACTGATGGTGATGTATTGCCAGTAGTCGGCTCACCTGAACAGAAATATGGTTCAATAGATGGCTATGGAGCTATTGACCCTAAGCGTGCTTTAGTGCCTTATAATAAACGAGCTACTTTTTATGGTCAAACTGCAATCGCAGTTGATCCTTCTAGAAAATTATATATTGCTGATACGATGAATAATACAATAAGACAAATTAATACAATATATTCTACACCAACTAAAATAAAACCGCTTGCAATACAATCAATGCGAATTTCTTATGCGACAGGTGTAGCATCAACTCTAGGACCAACATTAACTGCTCCTCCGCCTAATCCAGATACAATTGTTTACGGGCATCGTAAAGGAATGAGATAAAATACTAGAATCTAATAGGATGTCTTTGGACAATGAAATACGAAATTTAGGATATATCGCTTGGAAAAATGATTTATCTTGGATGGAATCACAAAAAGGGGAAAAATGGGCAACTTTAATTAAAGAAGAAAATAAATATTTTAAAAATTGCCTTAAACCCCTTATGCCTCTAATTAAAAAAATGGAATCTGAATTAGATAATAAGAGCAAAGATATACCATATATTTTGGATGGATGGAAGATTAAAGATGCACTTTTTGGACCACAGAAGACATGGACACATGTAAAATCTGGTTTCTCATGTAAATGTTGGGATGCAGATTTTTCTGAAGATATGTTTGTTGCAGCAGTTCAAGTCCCAGGAGGATTTGAACGATTTACTATTGAGATTTATGCAATAGAAAAAAATAAAAATAAACTAAAACATCTTAAGACAATTAAAGATAGTGGTCCAGAAGTAGCTATTGTAAATGGCGTAATATATTTTTTACATTCTGAAAAAGACTTGAGATATTCTAGTTTATGCAAGTGGACTGAAGGAAGTGAGGAAATAATATTTAATTTAAAAAACTTAGAAGAAAATTTAGAATTAAAACGAGGAGAAGATAGGTCAGTCTATCTTATACGTAGTAATTTTACTAAAAAATATTATTGTCTATTAAATAAAAATATAAAACAAGAAATAAAATGGTTAAATCGCCCAGATTTAGAGGCATGTATTGTATCTGATAACTTAACTCTATCTCATATTAATACAAAAGAAACAATCGAATCATTTTCTATAAAGGCAGGATGGACAGTTAGTATTTCAAAAGGTATTAGAACTCTTTGGAAAGGAAAAAAACCGTTAGTCTGGATATGGGGAGATATATCTTATGATTCAAGAAATCCATTTAGACTTGATATTTCTGATATACGATATGAGCCATATACTATAATGCTACCTGATTGGAAACTTTCAAATCCTAAGCCAGTTCAATTTCCTTGCTCATACTATAATAATCCTCTTCCAACATTTGTAATTCATCCTAATAAAGAAATTAGAGGACTTCTAGTTACAGCATATGGTGCATATGGAACACCTACATATGTAGGTTCTTTAATAAATAAGTGGAAACCACTTTTATTAAGAGGCTGGATAATTGCATCAGTAATGGTTCCAGGTAGTGGTGATGATAATAAAAAATGGATTGAAGAAGGTCAACGATTAAATCGTCTTAATGCTATTGAGCAACTTAGTGAATCAATTAAAAGTTTACAATATGAGCATAATATTTCACCATTAAATACTGCATTATATGGAAGGTCTGCGGGTGGTCTTTTAGCAGCAAGTGTTGCAATACGCAGCCCTGGTTTAGTAGGGTCTCTTTATTTGGAATCATCATATCTAGACATCTTGAGAACAATGACTAATCCAGACCTACCTTTAACTACATTAGAAACAAGTGAATATGGAATATCTCCGACAGATTTTATTGCAACTGCTGCATGGAGTCCTATGGAACATATTCCTAAAAAAGGAATTCCAGAACTTTTTGTAATAGCTAGGACGGATATAGCAGATTTGCAGGTTTTACCGTATGAATCTTTAAAATTTATTCAACGGGTGCGTAGTTCTTCTGTAGAAATGAATGATGCTAAAAAACTTATATATGTCCATACTGGCCTTGGACATTTTACCACAACTCATAAATCTAGAGCAGAAGATTTGGCTTTATTAGAGTCTTCCGGTGCGCGTATAAAAAATCTAGGGTATAAGTATAAAATGCCTCCCATGCGCAAGAACCGCAACATGACTCGCAAGAACCGTAACCGCAAGAACCGCAACCGCAAGAACCGCAATTCTACGATGGGTGGTCGCCGCAGACATTAAATTAATATATAAATAAGATAAATTTTAGATTTTGTATAATCTAAAATTTATTATTTAATTTAATCTATTTTACCTATATGCGAATTAGATGGCAAAGACACGTAAGTTAAGAAAAGGACCAAATAACTCTGCTTCTGAAGGAGTAGAAGGAACAATAAAAGAGGGTGGCGATAAACAATTATGGGTAATTAAGAAAATAGCTTCTAGTCAACGATGGGTTCCCTTTCATTCTTGTGAGTTAAATGGATTCAAACCTTTGACTACCTCTATTCTAAAAACCCATATAGGTAAACCTATACAAGTATATGAGCGCCAGATTATATATACTTGGCCAAATAGCATTAAGGATTTTGATGTAAAATATACCTTTACTGCAACAGGAAATGGTATTTTAAAAGAAAAAGTAATTGATAATTGGTTAAAAAAACAGAGTCCTAAAGTGAAATCAAATGACTTATTTATTATTGAAGGAAAGATGGTATCAAAAGATATTGAATCTATTATACAGGCTGCTCCAAATGGATTAGTAAGTTCTAATTTAATGAATGTGCAAGCATTTGTAAAAGTTTAAGATTTGCTAGCTTTTAGACCGACGGGCATTTCAAACCGGCACTTAAATATTATATACATTAACATTCTAATGGTGTATGAGCAGAAGTTTGAATTAGTTAGAAATTCACTAATTAAATATTGTAAAGATTGTATTTCAGAAAACTATGAAAGAATATTTGATATGTGGTTAAGTTGTGAAGCCGATATGGAGTTTGGCCATGGATATCAAAATAAGTTCAAGGAACACTTTGGAGATTATATAACTGATGAAATAGAGGCGCAATTATGGTTTGCTGGTAAAAATATAATCTATGCGATTAATTCTTTTATTTCATTAAAGAATGATGATTATGAACTTAATGAACTTCTTGAGTTTGTAGAAAGTTTTGTATCTGAACAGCTTGATGATTTTGATAATGACTATGATACAACTGAATGGTTTAATAGTGATAACGAAAATGTTGAAGAAACTAAAGAAGATAATCCACAATAAAGTGCCCGTTTAAAATGCCCGTCGGTCTAAAAACTTATAGCTAAGCTTATAGCCAATTCCGAATAAATTGTTTTCTATGTTGCTCATGAGCCCCATGGGTTTTTAACCCTTCTCTATGTTTTGCAGTCCCATACCCCTTATTTTTTAGAAGATCATACTGTGTAGCTATTGCCTTATTTTCCTCTGAGGCTGCTGACCATTCCTTGACATGAGTATCTTTTGCTACTTTTGCCAAGATAGACGCAGCTGCAATGGGTAAGTAAAGTCCATCACCTCCAGGAATGCACTGAAATTTTACATCACCGTAATTTTGGTCATGGGGAAGTCCTAGAACTCCATCAATCAAAAGTAAGTCTGGTTTGAGGCCTGATGAGCATGCATCTATAGCTCTTCGGAATGCTTCTTGATTTGCCCAGGTCATTCCTTTATCATTAATTTCTGTAGAACTAACTTTACCTATACCCCAGTCAATTGCATTAGCTTTAATTCCTGCAGCAATTGCATCACGTTTCTTCTCAGATATCTTCTTACTGTCATTGATTAATGGCGCAATCTCTCTGTGCTCATCAGTCCATTCTTCTTCAGGAGCCCATATAACAGCTCCGGCGTAAATGGGTCCCCAAAAACATCCACGGCCTGCTTCATCAAGTCCTATTTCAACGGCTTCACCAAGAGAATAGGTAGTTTTCATTTTTAATATTTTATAATTAATTATATTTGTTATCAATTTTCAATCTAACTACGACTTAGATGAAGCTAATACAGATAATTTATTTAGTTGTATTTGTTGGTATAGTTTTTTGGATAGTTTCAAGAACAGATTTATTGGATTTTACTAAAGAAGGATTTGAAAACCTTCTATCTTCTCCAATCTCAGAACCAATTGTGCCAAAGGGTTTAGCTCCAACAAGTATTAAAATGGAAACTATGCCAAATCCTGCTACTTTAGATAGTATTCCTTTTGGTCCTTATGCACAAATGGCATCTATAGGCTCATATCAATATAAGGATCCTGCAACTTTACCAGCTCAACTATCACAAGTAAAAAAAATAAATGAAGATATACGGTCCTTTTTAATGTTTGAAGGTGTAAACTTGGCAGATACAAGTGACCCAAGTGTTCAATTACCACTTACGCAATTAAGAGCAGATAGCCAAAAACTTGAATCAGAAATAAGTGTTTTAACTAAAAATCCCGGTATAGATTCTCAGCTTACACAACAAGAGTTAGCTAATATTGAAGGGTCACTTACATTCTTACAACGAAAGGTTCGCCTATTTGAAACATCGGGTGTTATAAATAGTGAAATAGAAGGTTTTACAAGTTCTACTAGTATTACAGGTGCTAAAACAAAAGCTACAAAGAATGATCTTATTGCATTCCAAAAACGAATTTATGCAGCTATTCTAACTTTATCTGCAAGTGGAGCAAGCGATGCAGTAGTTCAAGCTAGAATACAACGTTTAGAAAATATGTATACGGCAATAAATGACTTGGTAACCAAATTAAATAATGGTGATATCTCAAACAATGATATACCTATTTATAAAGAGGATATTAATGAAATTTTACCTAAACTTGCAGACACTGCAAATAAAATTAAGAATGTCTTTGAACAATCTAGTGGTATTAAACTTAATATGATTGAGAAACAATTATCTAAAATAGTCGGTGAAGATAATGCTAAATCTGTATTTAATAATTTAAAAGACACAGGTCAATTTCGTGTTAATATTGAATTAGGATACAATGGCTCTAAGGATTCAAGAGAAAGAAAGAGACCTACATTTAATCAAAGCCTTGCTTTACAAGATGATGGAACATTGGGACTAGATAATAGTTCTATAGGCTCTACAACTAATTCAAGTCAAGCAATGAGTATTAATTCTGCATATGATACTATTACTAAAGGAATGGATGACAGGACCGAGTCAAGAAGTAATCAATCAAACGCTTCTAGATTTGATTGGAAAAAACGTGCAAGTTCTATTTGTGAGCAAGTAAGACTCAGAGGTCTAAACCCTGAAGATTTTGGTTGCATTGCTAAAGAATCATTAATGTCTCCTGCATATTCTTGGCGTGGTCATTCTAAGATGATATGTGGTCGCCTTGCAGCAACAGTTGATCCTAATTTACCAATTGCCTGTGGTTGTCCTCCAAGTAATTGGAAAGGTTGGACATTACAATTATAATATTAATATGAATGTTTATAAATACTATTCCATTATGTTAGAAGGAGTGATGAACTTCACTTGGAAATATATGTTAATTATTGGAATAGTTGCTCTAGTTTTAGGTGGAGTTGGAATTGTTAATTTTGCATATAGTCGTGTAGGTTTTAGAAATGAAGGTATGCTTGTTCGCGTAGGTGGATCTAGAGAAGGTTTTGAAGATTCCCCGGTCTGTGGTAAATGTAATAAACAAAATTCTTCTTGCGAATGTAAGAAAGATAAATGTGGTAAATGTAAACAACCAGTATCTTCATGTGATTGCAGCTTAAGCTCAGGCTCAAGTTTATTTAAGTCTCCACCAATTGCTCCCTGCCCACGCACTATGGAGCCAGACTTGAGTAAGTATATTTTAAAGTCCCAAGTGCCAGTATGCAATAAGACTGTAAATTCACCTGATATGACTAACTATATGTTAAAGACCGAGTGCCCTCCAGTTCCTGATCTGAGCAAATATGTTCTAAAGAGCAGTATTCCCAAACCTCAGCCAGTAATTATAGATAATAGCAAGTGTAAGGGAGATACGGGTGAGTGCCCCCCATGTCCTCGCCCTAGATGCCCTGTTGTAAAATGCCCTCCACCTACAAAGTGTCCTACTCCGGCTCCATGCCCAAGAGCAGTATGCCCTCCTACAGTTGTAAAGTGCAAGTCTGAAGAAACTACTAACCCTACTGTTCGTCCATTTTTAGCACCATTGAATATGGGTGGTTTTGGCCTAGCTTAAGTTAAAAAGTGAAATGATATTTAAACAATTATCTCAATCTTATTATATATGATGCAGATTTTTGTGAAGACCTTGACGGGTAAGACAATTACTCTAGATGTAGAGTCTACTGATACTATTGAGGGTGTCAAGGCAAAGATTCAAGATAAGGAAGGCATTCCTCCAGATCAACAACGCCTCATTTTTGCTGGAAAACAGCTAGAAGATGGTCGCACTTTATCAGATTATAATATTCAGAAGGAATCTACGTTGCACCTTGTTCTAAGGCTTCGTGGTGGCCTATAATCTAATATAAAGTAGCAGTGAAAGAATGCCTTTACCAATTTTCACAATTCAAACATTTAATCAAAATACCTTACAACCTGCTGGGGCTGTATTTGCACAGCGTGTAGAAGCAGTAAGTGTTTCTAGAAATTTTTTAGCAGGAATTACTGGTTCTACAGGTTCTACAGGAGGTAGAAATACAACAATGGAAAAAAAGATGAATGACTTAACTAAGGCTTTAATGGAAGAACTGCAATTACAGACACGGGCTGCATTTCCTAATGCGGTAGCTCTGGTAGATGTAAAGATGCATTTTTCAGATATTGGTAAAGATGAATCAAATATGTTTTTAGCTGGTCAAGCAAGTGCTACGGCTTTAATTAAACGTAATAAACCCATGGGTTCTTCTATGGCTTCTGCCCCTATGGCTTCTGCCCCTATGGCCCCTATGGCTTCTGCCCCTATGGCTTCTGCCCCTATGGCCCCTATGGCTTCTGGCCCTATGGCTCCTGGCCCTATGGCTTCTGGCCCTATGGCTCCTGGCCCTATGGCTACAAAGAATAATTCTAGAATGGTTAATCGCCTTAGAAATCCTATAAACTTTGAAAATCCTACAAGTCCCGCAAGAGTTGGTGGAAAAAGAAATTTTATATCAAAATCTCGTAAAAATCGCATATAATCTGCTCATTTGATAGATGGATACCCGATTCTGGGGACCTTCCGGATGGAAATTATTACATACAATAACATTTGCCTACATACCTCGTACTGATAAAATAGCAGTAAGAGAAATGTTTAAGATACTACCTTTTGTTTTACCATGTAAATATTGCAGAACTTCATTGGCCGAATATATGGACCGTCATAGCCTTGATGATGCTCTAGAATCACGTGAACTTTTAACACGATGGCTATGGAAAATACATAATGAAGTTAATTCTAAATTAAGAAATCAAAAACTACCTGTTAAACCTGATCCATTATTTGAAGATGTAGAAAAATTTTATAAACAAATCTTATCTTCTGGATGTTCTCGAACTGAATTTCCTGGTTGGGATTTTCTTTTTTCAATAGCTGATTTACATCCTTATTCTAAATTAGCTCGTACATCAGTAGCTTTACCCGGCGCACCTCCATGTGATACTATTGCAACTCTTGAAGAAAAAAATAAATGGAATTGTTTAAAACCTGAAGAACGTCTACCCTTATATAATACATTCTGGAGAACCCTTGGACTTGTGTTACCTTTTAAAGAATGGAGAGAATCGTGGATTAAACATTCTATATATAAAAATACTAAACAACTTGATACACGGAGTTCTACTATACAATGGTTATGGAATATACGATGTAATATGGAAAATGATTTAGAACTTTTAAATCGATGTAATTACTCATCATTATGTAAAAGTCTATCAATACATAGAAGCGATTGTAGTAAAAAAATCCGTGGTAAGACATGTAGAAAAAAGAAGTCTTGAATAATCAGATATGGAAGAGATTAAACCTATATTATTTACAGGATTTCAATGGGGACTTTTAATATTTTTAACACTTTGTTTCATTAATTATATATGGTTACTTTTTGATACACCATATAAAACTATATATTCTGGATTAAAAGAAGGTTTTGAATCTGGTGCTACAAGTGAATCTGAAAAATCAAAAGTTACATGGTTTGAAAATGATGAATTGTTTGATGATTTTTATGCATCCGTATATGATAATTTAACACAATTATCTAATCGTTTTCCCCAAGAGGTTGCATTAACAATAAATCAATGGAAGAAACCTGCTAATACTGATACTATGGATATTTTAGATTGTGGTTGTGGAACAGGAATTGCCACTGTTCTTTTTGCAAAAATGGGAGCAAATTCAGTAATAGGTCTTGATATAAGTGAATCAATGCTCCGGCGAGCTAGAGCAGTTACTCTACCTTCAGCAGGATTGTCTAGTGAACAACGTGAATCTGTAAGTTTTTTAAGGGGAGATATGAATCAACAGCATACTTTTCCTGGTGGAAAATTTTCTCATGCGGCTTTACTTTTTTTTACAATATATTATTCAAATGATGTAAGTGGGCTATTTAGAAATTTACACTACTGGATTCGCCCTGGAGGACAATTAGCTGTAGAAGTAGTTAATAAATTTAAATTTGATCCACTATTGGAATCTGCATCACCTTTTATTGGAACAACTATTCAAAAATATTCTAAGAAACGTGTAACTAAAAGCAAGGTAGAATTTGATAAATTTTCATACGAAGCCGAGTTTGATCTACAAGATCCAACTGCAGAATTTCGTGAAGTATTTCGTTTTCCAGATAAATCAATAAGAAGGCAACGTCATACTTTACATATGCGTGATATTAATGATTTTGTGCATATTGCTCAGACAGCTGGATGGACTTATAATGGATATGTTGATTTATTAAGTGCTGGATTTGAATACGCATATATTCTTATATTTACACATCCTTAATTTTTTATTTAACGCTTTTTAAAATTAGCTACTAGTGCAGCCGCAGCTGCTCTAGCAGCTTTATTTCTTTCACCTACGCTTAAATTATTTAGATTAGTTGATTTAGAATTTAATTTTGATACATTCCTCAAATATGCAGGCATTACGTTCAGCGAAGATTTTACGTGTATCGCAGGTGCTACATGCACCAGTGGAGCCACGTTAACCATTTGTTGGACTTGCCTAAGAGGAGCTACAGGAGCCACAGGGACCACAGGAGCCACAGGGACCACAGGAGCCACAGGGAGCACAGGGACCACAGGAGCCACAGGGAGCACAGGAGCCACAGGGAGCACAGGAGCCACAGGGACCACAGAGACCACAGGAGCCACAGGGACCACAGGGACCACAGGAGCTATAGGGGCCACAGGAATTTCAAGTACTACAGGGACTTCTACAGATACTTCTACATGGACTTCTACAGGAACATTAACTATAGGTACTTCTACAGGGACTTCTACAGGGACTTCAACCACTACAGCAATATCAACTACAGGAACTTCTACAGGGAGTTCAACCACTATAGGAACCTCAAGAATTGCAGGGACTTCTACAGAAACAGGGACTACAGGAATTTCTACAGGGACCTCAAGAACTACAGGAACTTCTACAGTGACCTCAGGTACTACAGGAACTTCTACAGTAAGCTCAGGTACTACAGGAACTTCTACAGTGACCTCAGAAACTACAGGAACTTCAAGCACTACAGGAACCTCAACAACTGCAGAGACTTCTACTAAAACAGGGACCTCAGGGACTACAGGGACCTCAGGGACTACAGGGACCTCAGGGACCTCA
>Ga0214923_10000827_pt1 | contig 45875 bp, 41 predicted proteins | sample LL1510_MetaG_FD_177993 | JGI IMG/M metagenome (GOLD analysis project Ga0214923, IMG submission 177993) | Freshwater microbial communities from Lake Lanier, Atlanta, Georgia, United States - LL-1510 | ecosystem: Environmental > Aquatic > Freshwater > Lake | place: USA: Georgia | collected... | reverse complement strand
CGCCTAAATACATTTTTAAAATATGTTTTACTGGTAATAATTTACGAATAGCTTCTTTAACACATTCTTTAATTATAATAATACAATCTCGATGATTACGTTTTATTTCTATGGGTGGATAATCATGATATAATAAATATGGATTATTCCATAATTCTATAGCACATTCTATATAAACTCCATGTATAAAATCATTTAATTTAATATTTTGATAATATTCTGGATTTATTTTTGAAGGGTTTTCACTTCTTGGATTAAACATTAAAACTGTAATATGAGATTTTAAAGTTGCTTTAACTAGATCATTTAACCAATCATAATTATAATTTAAGTTATTTAGTTTATTCATAACAAAAGGTGATGTAACAATTCGATTAGTTTCATTTTCTATAATTGTGGGATTCCAATTAATTATGGATTTTAAACAAGATTGAAATATTTTTAATATTGTATTATTTTCTCCTTTATCTTTACCTATATTTTTTGCTTCTAAATAAATTGATTGGATTCCTTGAAAAATTAATGGTGATAAAATATTTATTAGTTGTGTAGTATATTCACTTTTAATTTCTACTAATAAATTTAACATATTAATATAATAAGAATTAGATAATAATTATACCTTTTAAACTTTGTTTCAGCAATATAAAAAATCAAAGATTTTTTATTGTTTTAAATAATGATTTATTAATTAAATATTTTTTAAATTTTTTCCTCTATCACGTAAATAATTAAAATCCTTTTTTTCTATGCACAAACAACCTGTTGTATCTCTAGAATTACAGCTAATATTTGATGGAATATAATTAGTATAATTCTGTTGTTTGTCATTAAATAATTCGCTAGGTAATTTCCATTGTGTAGATAAATTACAACAATTTTTTGAACATTTATTGTTATCTAATTTAGGTATTCCATTACTATTATCTGGAAACAATAATGAATTTTCTGTATTTTTTAATTCTTCCTTAATATTTGTAATAGTATTATTATAAGAATCATCAAAAATTGGTAATATTATAAAAAAAAATATCAATATAAACAATATTCCAATAATAAGTGTTATATCATTATTATTCATATATATATATATATATAGAATTTTTTTTATTTTCAATAATTAATATATATGCATAATAATAGTAATAATATTACATCATTAGAAAAAATAAAAGAAACTATAATTAAAAAATATAAATATATAACAAAAATTTTAAATAATGATTATAATTATATTATTAATTTTTTTAATTCGGGTAATAAAAAATTATTAGGAATTTATAATAATAATAAATTGATATTAGCAGGAGAATATAATTTTTATGGAATATATCAAAAAAATAGAAAATTATGGGTATGGGCTTCTTCTATACCAGGAATTAATAAATACCAAATAAATAATATAAATAAAATTAAATCATTAAATTATTTATTTGAATTATATGATGATAATAAAAGTAATTTTTATTATCAATTATTAACACAAGATGTATTAATAATTAATAGTGATGAAGAAATTATATGGATTAATCAATTATTATTATATTTATCCGATGATATTTTTTATTTTAATCCAATAAATTCTGATTCAAATATACAATTTTTGACATTGAGAAATATAAAAGAAAAATATATATAATTTAGTAAATTTTATTTTATCATTTTTTTAATGCATTTCAGATCTATTAATATAAATAACATTTTTTCATTCATATATTCTAATACTATAAAAAAATTTTTTGATGCTATACTGTACAGCTAAATTTCCAAAAGAAATTCTAGAACTTTCATCATATTGAGATTAAGATCTGATTTTTAATGCCGTGTTCGAGGGATATATTTCTTTGTTCCAATTCTTGTGATTGGAACAATTGAAACAACTGTGTCACCTTCAACACCAACATCTATACGCTTCCTAATCGGGTTTTTTGAAAAGTCAGTATCATCGATGAGACTATCATGCACTATTCCATGATCTAGTACACGCCAATGATTTGGGATTGTAGTTGATTTGCGTGCTTGGACTTGGATAACTGTCCATGCTTCTATGGGCAAATCCGGCTGCTTTCCAGAACGAACTCGCAATGCTACTGTCTTGAAATCTGACGCCATTATAAAATTGGCACAAATTAGTATCGAACTAAAATGTATGCGGTTTGTAATCACAAAGCACCAGACTTTTTGAGCTTGGTGCCAAAATGGCTACGGTACAAATCTAGTTTTTTGAGTAGTACATTGTAATATTTTTTCAATTTTTTTATATATTGCTAAATTTAAGTTTATTTTATTATAAATCAGAATATTTATTCATTTCTTCGAATATTATAAATATCCTATGAATGATCAATTGGTATAATTGTAACATTAGTTTCTCCAGGATTGCCTGTATTTACTCGTCTAGGCGGAGCATTCTTTGCACCAACATTTATTTGCTGTATAGTTGTCGCTTTGGGTATATGCATCTTGGGTATATGCATCAAATGCGCTGGTGTGTTCGTTTGTACAGCGTTAATTCCAGAATTAGCATTTTGTGCTCGTTCTGGAACTCGCATTGCAGGTTGTACAAATTGAGCTGGTTGTACAGCTTTGGCTTTTGGGATACTATTAGCAGAACTATGTGTAAAATTTATATTTGAATTTTGTTGATTTATAACTGGATGAATATTCATATTTACAATTCTCAATGGAAGCGGTGTTTGAATATTTAACTCTTGGATTAGACTTGTGTGAACCAAACCATAATCTTGAACTCTCCAATAATCTGGATGTGATTCTGATCTCCTTGCAAAAACTGACATGATTGTCCATGCTTCTAACGGTAAATTAGGTGATTGAAATTCATGACGAATTCTCATTCCTACAATTCTGTATGGATTAGCCATTTTTGATCTTAAATAGCTATATTATAAAATTGTAGCTTTTATTCTTGTGCTACGGTTTATTAGAATAAACGATTTTGTAAGAAAAAACATTCGCATGTAAATCCTTTAGGCTACGGTAAAAATCTAATTCTTGTACCTATTGAATAATAATATTATTTCAATTTTTTTAATAAATTATCAAATATATTTTTTTCTATAATTAATTTAGATATCACCGATTTCTAAATTAATTGCTTCATAATTTTTTTTCTTTCTTTTGATCCAATAACATTGAATTCTCTAGTTTTATCAATTTTTAAACATAATTCAATTTCTTTAATTGTAATGTCTTTATTATATTTATTTAATATATTAATTAATTTATTTTCATTATTATTTTTTAATAAATTATTTGCAATAATATTTAACATTAAAATTTCTTGATTACTTTTAATATTAATAAGTTTTTGTAAATTAATTATATTTTTTCTATTAATATTTTTTAATGATGTTTTATTTAAATCTGAACTAAATTTAATACTATTATTTGATAATTTATTATTATTAGAATTTTTATTAATCCAATATGATGTATTAATGCATGTATAAAAACCATGAATATTAGATAAATACCAATTTTGGTCGGTATATATACTAGTTTCAATATTATCACCTTTTGAAATTGAATCTGATATTTTTACCATTTTATAAATTATATCTTCAAATAATAGATTTGATTTATTTAATATTCTTTTATAATAATTTTCATGTATCATTAATGGTAATAATACTTTTTCTGTTTCATATAATTTAAGTATTGCATCATAATCTAAATAATTATTTAATATTTTTTCAGTAGCATTAAATAATCCAATATCAATATTTTTTTCTCTTGATTTTTCTATAAACTCGTCTAAATTTTTTTCAGTTAGAATATAATTAGATATATGATAAATCAATTCTTGTAATAAATTAATCAATCTACGTATGTCAAACTGAGAAAAAACTATTATTTTTTCTATTATAGAATCAGAATTTTCTAATTTAATTTTTTCTAAATCATATATTTTAATAATAAAATTTTTAATTTCATCAAATGAAGGTTTTTCAAAAATAATCTCTTTACAACCTTTTTTTAAATCATATAATAATTTTGAATGTTGATTATTTGATATAAAAATTAAAGGAAAACTTTTTAATTTATTATTTTCTTTATAGATATCCATTATATATTTTTTTTCACTTGTTAATGTAATATTTTCAGTTTCGTCAAAAATTAATGCTATTTTACTATTTTTAATATTATTAAAAGAAATTTTTGAATACACTGAATTTATAAAATTATGATAATCATTAAAATCATCATAAATACGATGATCTTTAATTTCACTTGGATTAATAATTCTTACAATAAAATTGTATTCTTCTAAAATTAATTTTATTGTTAAAGTTTTTCCAATTCCTTGACTGCCTGATATAATAATTGTTTGATTTTTATTTGAGTTTATATTTGATAACCAATCTTTAAAAATTTTAATTTGTTCTTTATTTCCAATAACATCATTAATTTTTTTTGGTTTATATTTATTAATCCATAAGTCGTTATTTATTGTATCAAAATCTGTTTTCATTAATATAAATATTATATATTTATTATTTTAAATTGATTATAAATATATTGTTTGATAATTTAGTAAAAGAAATAATCTAAAATTTTTATGAATTTTTTTAAAATATAAAAATTTAAAAATATTTTCTAATTCAATATATATATGGATAATTTTCAAAAAAATAGTCAACGAAATCGTTCACATAAAGAAACTTCATCATTAGACGATGAAGTTAAAAAATTAATAAGAAAAGGTAATGAAAAAGTAACATCATCCGATTTTACTAAATTAAGAGAAAAATATGATGAAGCTCATGTTGATGAAATTCAAAAAAGTTATTTAGAAAAACATCATTTAATAAGCAAAAGAGGGAAAAAATTAGCTAAATTTATTAAAAGAAAATATGGTGATCAACAATATCCATTTCATGTTCTTTTAGAATATGCAAAAAAGGTTAAAACTCACTATGGATTATCTGATGATGAATTTGTAGAATTTCAACGTATTTATGAACAAGAATTAATTGGATTAAAAAGTCCTGATGTACTAGCAGTAACAACTAATATGATGAAAGTATTAGGATCAATTAATATTGACTATCATGGATTTGGATTTAAACTTAATGATACTGATTATAAACATTTACAAGAAATTTTAAGATTAAATGCATCATCTAAACCATTACATGCTCAAACGGTATTACAATCAATGCAATACAGAGATTGTGATTTCGAAGCCTTAACTGGTGAATTTAAAAGAGAACTAGGTCATAAACCAGGTGATCATGTACATCCAGTTATTGCTGCTATGTTTTTACCTAAAATTGATAGTTTAGATAATCATTTTATACATGGCAATATTAGCGGTATTGTAAAAGCACGTTATAATAATGAGGCACTCTCTACCCGCCCAGATTTCGAATTATTTGATAGTATTACACGAGATCCCAATGATATTGTATGTGATAATAAATCATCATTACTTGATTTACTAAATAGGTGCCAACTTCAAAATCAATTATGGAACTGTATATTAAATCTGAGAAATGGTCAATATTATAATGCATCTTTTAGAGAATTTGTTACATCAATTGATATTTGTAAATTAAATAAACAAGATAATCCGGATTTAATTTATGGTAGATATGATGGTACTATATTAAAAAGATTATTATCATCATTTTCATTTAGACCCACAATCGTATCAACAATGCCAGTTTATAATGTTATAAATATGAATCCCTATGTGCAAAATATTAGACCAGTTGTGACAAATGTACCAATGATTAATTTAAGATTACCTCCTTCGATAAGTGATAATACACCAATAAGTTTATCTGATGCTCTTGAACAACATCAATTTTTTATTGATAATGGTGTTGTTGTACCTAAACATACAAGTTTAATTTATTCTAAAGGGGTCTTATTCTTTTTTGTTGATAGACGTGCAAATATTATTAGATATAATGATATGCAACCTTTCAATATTAATCGTTTACCAGCGTCAGTATCAGGATTTGAGCGATTAAATGATAGAGAAATTGATTTTGAATTAGAATTCCCAATTAGAGGTGATATATATAAATTAAGATCTGTAGTAATAGCTGATGTCAATAGTAATGCTCCTGAAAGAAATTTAGTTGTAGGATCATCTTCAATGTTTGTAATACACAGTGATATTGAACAAAAAATATTACAAAATGAATACTTTTTATATGATCCTATGGGTGTAATTGATCCAGTTTTAAATAATAATCAAAAACTCGAAAATAGGGGTCCTATTTCACAACTTTATTATGCACCTGGTTTAGGACCTGAAGGAACTTCTTTTAATGAAAGAGCTAGAAAATATGGTATTATTTTTATGTATGAATTAGCAAAGGATGATACTAAAGGAGAAGTTATGTTTTAAATTATTAATAATAATATATACTTTAAATAGTTTAATATTTTAAAAATACTATTTAAATTATAAACTTTATATATATTTATGAATAATTATCCAATTATTTTAATTGATGCGTCATATACATCATTTTATAGATTTTATGCAACTATTAGATGGTATTCATTAGCACATAATGAAGAATTTAAAATTTTTTGTTTAGATCCTAAATATGATTGGTTTGATAATAAAATATTTATTGAAAAATATGAAAAAATGTATTTGAATTCAATTATAAAAATTATAAAAAAAAATATATTTAATAATTCATATATTTTTTTTTGTATGGATTCACCATTAGAAAAATTATGGAGATCAGAAATATTTACAGATTATAAAGGAGAACGTAAATATATTATTCAAAAATATAATTTTAATAATGTATTTAAGTATACTTATAATAATATAATACCGAATATTATTAATAATCATAAAAATATATATAGTTTAAGAATTAATTATGTTGAAGCTGATGATATTATAGGTGCAATATGTTTATATTTAAAAAATACAGATCAAAAAATTTATATTATATCTGGAGATAATGATTTTTGTCAACTTGGTAGAAAAAATATTTATTTTTTAAATTATAAATCAAAAAAATTAATTGTATTAACTGAAGAAGAAGCAATTGATAGCCTAAATAAAAAAATTATTTTTGGTGATAAATCTGATAGTATTAAAGGTATATATGAAAAAGGTTATAAAATAAAAAAAAATGATTTATTAAAACCAAATATTTTAGATAATTATTTAAGCATTAATTTTAAAGCAAAAAAACAATATGAATTAAATAAATTGATGATTGATTTTAATTATATTCCAAAAAAACATTATAATAATATAATTAAATATTTTACAAAATATTATAATTAGTTAAATAAATATTTATGATTTAAAAGAATCAATTTTTTCTATAAATTTAATTTGTGCTTCTTTTAATTCTTCATTTGCTTGTTGTATTTTTTGAGTAGATGCTTCAATTTTTTCATCTAATTTTTTTAACTTAGTTTCATAATCTTCTTGTTGTTGTTCTTTTTGTTTTTCTAAATCTCTCAATTGAATTTCTTTATATTTTTTAAATTTTACTTGTTCTTCAAATAATTTATTTCTTTTATCATATATTTTATCATTTTTGATATTAATTTTATAGTTTTCATGTATTAAACTAATTACTCCTTTCATTAAATTATCTCTAGTTAATTTAGTTTGATTTGCAATATCTCTTTTATTTAAATCAATTAATGAATTAAAAATTTTATTCTGGTTTTTTAAATTTTCATCATTTAAATTAATTAAACTATCATCTAATTCATCGTTAACTATATCCAATTTTTTTTTTATTTCATTTCTCGTTGCGTCAAGTTGATCAAGTTGATCTTTTTTTTTTTTATAAGATCCACTTTGAGATAATAAACTTTCATATTGATTATTTAATTCATCTAATTGTGATTTTAGTTTTTTTTTTTGTTTTTTTAACTTTGTATTAGCATCTTTCGCTTTTTTAAGATTATCACCAAATTTACCTTTACCTTGTTTTAATACATTACCTAATTTATCTTTACCTTTTTTTAATACATTACCTAATTTACCTTTACCTTTTTTTAATACATTACCTAATTTACCTTTACCTTGTTTTAATACATTACCTAATTTACCTTTACCTTGTTTTAATACATTACCTAATTTACTTTTACCTAGTTTTATAATATTGGGTAAAAATTTAAGCCCTACTCTTGCAGCAATAGCTGCACCGCCAAACATTTCTTTTATCATATTTTTATTAATATCATTATTCAAAAAATATGATAATAATGATATTGAATAATTATTTACAAGATTTTTATTTTTTTCATACATTAGAATATTAAATAAATTATTGATTTTATCTCCTTTAATAGAATCCGTTAATTTACTTAAATTATTTATAGACATTATATAAATATATAGATTTTTTTTAACTAAATGAATATTTTAATACATCTAAAAATGTATCAATAGGTATAACTGAAAAATTATCATCTATAAGATTTACATTATTTTCTTTAATTTTGTTTAACTGTTTAATATTCTCATTAGGCACTAAAACTAACTTTACACCCGCTTTTTTTGCTCCTTCTAATTTTTCATCCAATCCACCAATTGCTGTAATTTTTCCTTCTAAATTTATTTCTCCTGTCATTGCTATATCATGTCTAATTTTTTGTTTTGTTAATAAAGAATATAAAACTAATGTTAATGCTGCACCTGCAGATGGACCATCTTTAGATACGGCACCATCAGGACAATGTATATGAAATCCCATTGGATTAATTTTCCATTCAGATAAATAACTTTTTTTTAAGTCTTCTGATAAATAATTCCATGCTAATGTACATGCAACTTCTGTACTTTCTTTGATTACTTTTTCTAGTGAGCCTGTTGCTTTTAATGTTAATGGTGTTTTCGATGGTATCCATAAAGCTTGTATCGGCAAAATACCACCTATACCCAATGATCCTGCATATAATCCATTAATTATTCCTATTTTATCGGTTGTATGAATTTTATCAGCCTCATTTTCAGGTTTATTTTTCAATAATAATTTTAAATCATCAAGTGAAATTTTGTGAGGAAATATAATATTACAATTATTTATTTGTGTATTTAATAAGTTTGACAAATTTAATTCTCTAATTATATTATATAATAATGATTTTAATTTTCTAACACCACCTTCATGAGTATAATTATTTATTAAATACTCTAATTCATCTGTGTCAATAATAATATCATTATGTTTTAGACCAATATCAGATAAAATATTTGGAATTAAATATTTTTGAGCGATATGTACTTTTTGTGAAGTCAACAAATACTTTGTTTGGATACTTGTAATTCTATCTAATAATATTGGATTAATATTCGCTGGATTATTATAACTAAATATCATTGTTGCTCGTGATAAATCTAAATCAATCCCATGAAAATATTTATCTCTAAAATGTGAATTCTGTGTTGGATCAGTTAGATGAATTAATACATTAGTTATTTCATCACCTTTGTAAGATTTGGATATTTTATCTAATTCATCAAAATATATAATTGGATCCATACATTTGCAATTAATTAAACCATTAACTATTCTTCCATATATTGAACCTTCATACGTGTAAGAATGACCTACTAAGAAGGATGCGTCTGATGCACCTGCTAATGAAATAAAAATAAATGGTTTATTTATTGCTTTTGCAATACCTTCTTTAATAATAGAAGTTTTACCATTACCTGGTACTCCCCATAAACCAATAATATTACCTTTGGATTTCGGATTTCTTATTTGTTGACCCATTATTTGAATTATTTGTCTTTTAACTTCTTCGTGACCATACACTGCATCATTCATCAATTTTTGCAAATTATCTAAAAAAAATTTTATTTCATTTGTATCAAATGATTTCAAATCTAAACCTTTATATTGTCCAAATGGTATTGTCATTAATGCATCAAACCACATTTTTAATTTATTATCTGGATACAAACTTGTTTGTAGCATTGTATAGGATTTAAGAATATTGTTTTTTTGAGATAATGATAATGGTAAATTTAATATCTGAAATGGAATAGGTGTATCTGTTTTTTGATAATTAACTACTTCTTTTATATTATTTAAAAGTATTTTTTTTTTATTTAATGATTTAGTAGATAGATAATTTATTATTTCATTTTTGACATCTTTATTATTTTTAAATATTTGATTTATTATCTCTTCCGAATATTTTTTTAATAATTTTTTATCATCTTCATCCTCATCCTCATCATCATCCTCATCCTCATCCTCATCATCCTCATCATCCTCATCATCATCCTCATCATCATCATCCTCATCATCCTCATCATCATCATCATTGTCATCCTGATCATCATTATCATTATCATTATCATTATCATTATCATTATCATTATCATTATCATTATCATTATCATTATCATTATCATTATCATTATCATTATCATTATCATTATCATTATTTTTATCATTATTTTTATCATTATTTTTATCATTATCATCATTATCATCATTATCATCATTATTTTTATCAATTCTATTACAACTTTTGTTAATATATGTTTCATTATCATTACCATCATGATTTATAATATTATTTGATAATTTATCATCAATTTTATTTTTTTTATCTATATTTTTTAAAAATATATTAATAAATAATTTATTATTATCTAATTTATATTTTTTATTTATTTTTGATGATTTATTATATTTAGTTTTAAATTTTTCTAGAAAATATTTAAAATCTTTATTGGGATATTTGCTAATTTTTTTTTTTATATTATTCAATATAGTTTTACATATAGATAATTCTGCTATAATTAATAATTTTATATTATTAGATATAAAATCTGATACTTTTAATTTACGTATACATTCATTAAATAAAAATTTTAAATATTTAATAAAAATAATTAAATTATTTTTATCATCTTTTAGGAAATCTAGTTTAATATTATTTAATCTATTAATTGCAGATAATTTAAATTCAGTAATTATATTTTTATAAGTCAATACATGTCTATTTCGTTTTTTTGAATTATTCATATAATTAATATAATTTATAACATCTTGATTTTTTTTTTTCATATTACTAGTTTTTAATAAATAAGTTTTATTATGATTTACTGTGATTTTTTACATATAAAGAAAAATATTTATAAATTTTTTTAAAATTATAATAAAAAATTAAAATAGTTTATAAATTATTTTTCTAATATTATTATAATGATATATCAAGTATTATCTCCATTTGCTAGTACTGTTAATGCTGATTCTTTTAAAGAAGCTATTAAAAATTTTGTTAAATTAAATCATAATTTAAATATAAATGATTTAATAATAAAAGATCAATCAAGACATATGACTGCAAAAATAAATTATTATAAAAAAGATGGACGTAATAAAGTTGGTATTAATATGTATCCAATAAATAATTATAGTTTGCCAATAAATTCAAATACTTATATTCCTACAAATGTAATTATGAATCAAGCAATGATATCACCTGCGCCAATGATAGCTTCAATGCCACTACCAATTATTAAAGACGAACCTATTTCACCATTATTATCAATGTTACCTTTATCACCACTGTCACCATTATCTTCAGTAGGAAGTGTTCCATTTATTCCATCCGTAATAAATATACCAATTAAATAAAAAATTTAAATACGTGGTTTTAAATTTTTAATAGCTGATTTTAAATCATCTATTAATGGAACAAATTTAATTTCTTTTTGGACAATTTGCGACTCTCGTGACACAAGGTTTATATGATTATTACTTATACAATCTTGAATAACATTTTGTGGCTTATTATTATTTACATTATCTAATATAATTATTTCTTTATTATTTAAATTATCTAAAAAATTATAATTTAAATCATGTGGGGAAGAATAATATTTTATTTGATATAAATAAGATGAAATACCTATTTTATAATTATTTTTATTCCAAATATAACTTAGTTTTATAACTAATTCAATTTGACCATTTATTTTAAAATCTGATAGACTATTTATTTTATTATTATCTGATGATATTTTGAGATTATCATCAACATTAGTTTTTATTAAACTTAAATTATTTTTTTTATTAATTATACTAGTAAATTCAATATTTTGTATTTTTGTTTCAAAACATAATTTGATATTATCTTCTAAATCTTTAATAAATTTAATAAAATTATTTGTAATATCATAATTTGGATAAATAGGTATATTTTCTTGATTAAATTTAGTATTACCTAACTTATAAATCATTCTTAATTTAGGTAATTTAATATAAATTTCTTTTGGATCTTCCATTTCATTTTCTTGATAATATATATAATATTTAGACATATTATCATCTAATTTAATTTTTCTTCCAATTATAAGATTATCAAAATTAAAATTATTACTATTATTAATAAAATCAATTAAATAATAAGACATTATAATATTTATATAGTATAATTTTATTTAATATTTTATCAATTTTTATATTTAAAATTTTAATTTTATATTATAAATATAATATGAATAGTGAATATACTCAAGTTGAAAGATTAAATATTGTTTTGGATATTATGAAAAAATTAAAAAATTTTGAAATTAATGAAAATGAAATTATTGATATATATAATAGTAATTATTCATTTATAAAAGAATTAAAAGAAATTACTAATAAATATATCAAAGAAGGAACAACTCAAAAAGGAATTTTAGAATTTACAGAAATAGATAAAAAAATAGAATATATATTTCCAAAAAAAAATTATAAAAAACCATTATTTGTAATAAGAATGAAATAAAAAATATTGAAAAATAATAAATAAAAGAATAATAGTTATTATTATAATGGATAAAATAATATGTTTTTTATATACTGAAACAACTGGTTTACATAAAACAAATGATCAAATTACTAAAAAGAATTTATATTGTTATGCAAGAATGGTTACATTAAATTATGAAATAGGATATATAGAAAATAATGTTTTTATTCTAAGTAAAAAAGTTAAAAATATTATAAAACCCAGATCAATGCATATTTCTGAAGATTCTATTAAATTTCATAATATTACACAAGAATATGCTATTCAAAATGGTAAAGAAATAGAATTAGTAATTGAAGAATTTAAAAATGATAATAAAAATACAACTATAATTGTTAGTCATAATATCGACTTCCATTTAAAAACACTAATATCAGAAGCTTTTAGGTATAATATAGTATTAGAATTTAATAATTATTTAATAATAGATACAATAAGTTTTTTTCATAAATATGGATTTATAAAATTAAAAGATTTATTTGATAAATTAAAAATAGAAAAGAATAATGATGAAGAATATGATAACACTGAATTAATCAAATTAGTATTTTTTAAGTTGTATTCTAAATTTAAAAAATCAATTAAAAAAGATAAAAAATAATTAATCATCATCTTCAATTTCTCTTAAAGTTACAATTTTTTTAGGTTTATCATAAATAACATTAATAACTTCTCTCATATTTCCTCCTTCATTATATATCATTAATTTTATCTCATTAATTTTAAATTCTCGATAATTTTTAAATTTTCTATTGTTATCTTCGTCTATCATTTCACTATCCTCATCTTGAATCTTCTTAATGAATTTTTCTAATACATCACATGTTTTTTCTGGTAATTTTTCTTTATAATCTTCATATGATATCTCTATATTTTCTAAATGATTATTTATTAATTCATTTAGAATTGAATGTTTACTAACCGCCTCAAATTTATCACCATTATAAATGTGAGCAATATTATCTCTTAAATTTGTAATATAAATATTGCGCATTTCGGGTCGGTTTTTATTAAAATGCACAGTTCTAATACTTTCCTCTAATGATTTATAACGGCTATTTAAAATTTTATATATTTCTTTTTTCTCTAAAATTTCTGAAATATTTTCAGCACCAAATTTAACAATATTTATAATTTTATTATTACTATTATTCATAGTATTATTACTATTATTAATTAAATTTTTATTAATTTTTTGTAATGTTTTTGGATGTATTTTTGCTTCTTTTTTAATTATTGCTAAAATTTCATTTTTAAAATCTTCTAATTTTTTATCTATTATTGGATCTGTTGTTTTATTTTTACATATTTTTTGATGTTTTGATTTTGAATGTCTATTGGCATAAGTCTTATGACAATATTTACATTCTAATATATTAGTATTAACAGTTGTTGAAGCAACATTGGACTCCTTTTGGATAACATTTGATTTTTTCAGATTAACAATTGGAACACTTTGTGTAACATTTGTATTATGATATTTCTTATTGTGAATCCATAGACTTTGATAACTTGAATAGTATTTATTACATACATTACATTTAAAATCAGTTATAACTTTTTCCATTATTATAAGTTATATAGATATTATATCCTTAAATGATTTTTATATAACTTATATAACATTTGATACATAATAAAAAAATGTCAAGAGAGAGATATCATATTAAAACTTTCTATTAAAAGTTTTAATAATATAAAATAAATAATTATACAAACATTTTACCAGTTAATTTAAAAAATTCTATATGTAATTTAATATTTTCATTATTTATTTCCATTTGTTTAGTTTTTTCTTGTTCTTGTTCAAAATATTTATTATTTTTAATTTTATTTGTTTTTATTGATAACTCATCTATTTTTTTAATTAAATTTTGTAAATTATTATTATCCACTTCAAATATTTCTATATGAGTATTGTATACTGTATTTATTTTTAATGTCTTTACTAATGTTTTTATTTTATTCTCTAGTTTAATTGATTCGGCAAAAATAAAATCTATGATTTTATTTTTGCCTCATTAATTAAATAAAAATCCCAAAGGATTTTTATTTAATTGATTCATTCATATTATTCATTTCATAAATCTTAATTATTTTATTGTAATTTAAATTAGTATTGTGGGCTTGTAATCTTTTATATATATGTGATGTATAACCATACTTATAAATGTTATCTTTTATATGAATTATATAAACGCAATCTTTATTATGATATTTCTCTAAATCTTCATCAATATAATTATCAATTAAATTATAACTACCCTTTTTTCTTATTGATGGAAGTACTATAGATGTAACGGTAAAATTATAATTAAAAAATCTTAGATTTTTTAATTATAATTTTGCCCTAAGAATAAAATATAAAAATCTTTAGATTTTTATATTTTATTATAACCCATTTTTTAAATTCAATAGCTTCAGGTTTTTTAGATGCTAATATTAAACTATAAAATCCAGACTCATTAATAAATACAGTTTTAGGATCTTCACCCCCCAAAAGTTGATTAATTTTAATTCTATCATCAATATTAACATTATAGCGGATAGCTTGTTTAGTATCTTCATATTCTAAAATTTTTGCGATATCTTTACCTTTGAAATAAACTTGATCGTTATAAAAGAAATATTTAATAGGTTTATCTTTGAATGTTAAAAAATTTTTGTTAAGATCAAATTGAAATTTATTATCATCACTTTTTATTATTTTATTATAATAATCACTATTTATTGGTTTATTATTAATATGATTATTTAATTCTATATTTATTGTATCATTATTTATTTTTTGAATAGTTTTTTGATGTATTTTAGTTTGCTTCAATAATAATTGTGTTAAACTATTTTTTATAATATCTAAATCATTATTTTTTTTTAATATTTCATCATCTTTAATTTTTTTCTCTTTACAATTTTTTAAATGTTTTGATTTTGAATGTCTATTGGCATAAGTCTTATGACAATATTTACATTCTAATATATTAGTATTAACAGTTGTTGAAGCAACATTGGACACCTTTTGGATAACATTTAATTTTTTCAGATTAACAATTGGAACACTTTGTGTAACATTTGTATTATGATATTTCTTATTGTGAATCCATAGACTTTGATAACTTGAATAGTATTTATTACATACATTACATTTAAAATCAGTTATAACTTTTTCCATTATTATAAGTTATATAAAAATTATATCCTTAAATGATTTTTATATAACTTATATAACATTTGATACATAATAAAAAAATGTCAAGAGAGAGATATCATATTAAAACTTTTTATTAAAAGTTTTAATAATATAAAATAAATAATTATACAAACATTTTACCAGTTAATTTAAAAAATTCCATATATAATTTAATATTTTCATTATTTATTTCATTTGTTTAAACATTTATTAATTAATTCAAAATGTTTATTATTATCTATTTCAAATATTCCGACATAGATATAATATTTTTTAGAAAAATTTACATTTAAATTATTTTAAGTTATAATTATAGAATTACCAAATTTAACTTAAAATAATTTATTGATAGAATTATTATTATTATTTTTATCATTATTAATTAGTATATTATTATCCATATGTGGAATTCTGTCAGTCCATATAAAATCTAATTTATCGTGGCAAGTTTTATTTGACCATGTCATTTTATAATGATCACAAAAATTTTTGTCAACAAAATCAATACACTCTTTATTAGTATTACGACATGATCCTAAATAATTATTATTTTTTTTACAATTGCTATTTGACCAATTATTTATATTATCAAAAAATAATTGTCTATTAGAATCCAATCTATAATTTTCTAAATTACATTCATTATTATTTAATACATCATACTCATATTCAAATTTACCTTGATAAAGACTATCATTATTTTTAATATATTTTTTATTAACTAAACAACATGAATTTTCAGTGCCATGCACAGAACTTTGTATATTTTCTAAATTTATATAATCAATATTATTATTTAAATTTAAATAATTTTTTATTTTATTACTATCAAAATCATCATTAATAATATTTTTAAAAATAGAATTATCATAATTAATATTATTTTTTGATTTGTAAATATTTGCTGTATTCATAATATGTCTTATTAAATTTTCTTGATTTTGATTTTGAATAGGATCAATTGGGTTATTTTGTGAGCTAATATTAAAAATTTTAATTAATTCATATAATTTAAAATAATAAATTAAAAATATTATTACAAATATTAATATAATAATAAATAACTGTATAATCATAATATAATAATTATTAGAATAAAATTATTCACTAAATAAAATTGATGCAACTGATTTTAAATTTTTAGTTTTATTAACATTTTTTGGTAAATCTAATAATTTTCTTGGACAATCTAATTCTTGTAAATAATCAATTTTTTGAGTAATATTTGTAATTATATTTGGAAAAATTTCATTTATAACTTTGCAATTTAATTCTTTAATTTGATTCATTATATCATAAGGTAAATGACGTGCATACTCAATAAAAACATATCTCATTATAATAATTAAACTATCATGTGATTGTTTTGGTATTAAAAATTGTTTATTACTATATTTAAATACAGCTAATATTAATTGTTTATTAATTAATTCCATATTTTCTTCCGAAAAAAAAATTATTTCTAAATTACCTTGTTCTTCTTCAGGAATTAAAACTTGATTTTTAATTAATTGTGTTCTTAATTTATCAGCATTTTTATTATCACTAAAATATGCTACTGGCATATCATGTAAATCAAATTTATTCATTAATTTATTTGAGAAAAAATTAAAATCTAAAATTTATAAATAATGATAAATTTATTTTTTGCAAATATTATTTATTATTTTCATATATTAATTATTTTATTTATAATTATTACACCATTTATTGATAATGTTTTATTATTAATATTACATATTGTGTTTTGTTTATGTTTATTTTTACATTGGTATTTAAATTCAGATGAATGTATATTAACATTAATTGAATGTAAATTACGGAATATAAAAAAAATTAATAGTTTTATTTATGAATTTATTAGTCCAATGTACAATATTAATAAAACTAAATTTTATAATTTAATATGGATAATTACATTAATAATGTTTTTATTTTCTATTTATAATTTATATAATTCAAAAAGTTTACATCGAGCAATTATTTATTATAATAATTTACCAGAAATAAATAAAAAAAATTTTGAAGAAATACTTAATATCATGCAAAATAAGAAATAATTATAAATATATTTTATAATTATTTATTAGCAAATTTAATTAATCTACACTACACTACTCTATTCTACTACATCATTTTTTTTAATTTTTTTAAGAAAATTTTTAAAATTTTTTGTAATTTGACGTCCATCTTGAATTGTATATGAAACAGGTACATCTAATTTTTGTCTTTTACCAACATATGTATATGTAGTTTTCTTACTTTTTCTTGTTGATTCACAAATACTAAATGTAATTTCAGTTAATGGATCTTGAGTTTCTCTAAAGTATTTACTAAGTGCTTTATTAGCAGCTTGATATGGAGTTAATCCTGTGAATCTGCCCTGAAAATCTTCTTTGTTTGGCAACTTAACTTTGAATGATCTAATTTTTCTTTCTGAGCTATCCTCATTATCATTATCGTTTTCATTTTCATTTTCATTTTCATTTTCATCAACTGATTGTTTCTTTTTAGATTTTGGTTTAGATTTAGCTTTAGCTTTTTCTGGTTTTGTATCTGTAGCAGTAACAGTTTCATCTTTTTTGCCCTTTCCCTTTCCCTTTCCCTTGCTTTTCACAACAAGAGTTTCTTTTACACTACTTGCAGCTACTTGTTTTACATTAGTTTTAATTACTTTATTTTTTGATTTGGTTACAACATCAGCAACAACTTCATCAGCTTTCATTTTACTATCTTCATTGACTTTTTGTGAAGGTACTGATTTTTTTGCTGCACCTGAATCAACTACTTTTTTTGTTTTCTTACCACCTGCAAGTTGTACACCGGAAAGCGAATCTTTTTGTTCCTTTGAATCAGGTTCTACATTAATTGGTTGGGATGCTTCTTCAACATTTTTAACTTCTGGAACTGATTCTACTACATTTACTTCTTGTACAGCTTCTACTACATTTTTATCATCAACATGCGGTAAAGATTCATTTTTTGAAAGTTGGTTTTTTGATTTTTGTTTTCCATTTTTATTGGTCATTTGTATATATAAATATATATATATTATATTTTTAAATCAAACACACTATTTTTTTTTTAAATGCGTTTAAATATGTTTAAGTGCTTTTATTGTTTAAAATTTTAAATAATATCTATTAATAATATTATTAATAGATATTTGTTAACACGTTCATTTTTTAAATTAAATATGTATAATTTAAATAATAAAGTTTATTTAAATTATAAATTAAAAGTCATATGAATCATCAGATTCATCAGAATTATCAGATTCATTTATATCAGATGAAATTGATTTAATATCTTTATATGTAGTAGATATATCTGATTTAGTATCTATATCAATATAATCTTTTTTTATTAAATTTTTTTTTTCAAGAATTAAATCAGTAATCTTGTTACTTAAAACTATTTTATGATATGGCCATATTTTACGAAAAGTTTTTGATATAGTAACATCAGAAATAGAAAAAATATCAGATATCTGTTTTTTTGAAATTTGAATATTATAATATCGTGTAACTAATAAAATACATCCCGCTGCTACAGAAGGTGGTTCATGAGTAGAAGCCAAATCTAATTTATGTATATTTAATGATACATCTTTAATAATAATGATATATTCATTATCAATATTTAACCTTTTAGAGTATCTTTCAATAAAATCTGACGATTGAGAACTTTTAATTTGATAAAATAGTGTATTAGAATCAATAATTTCGCAAAATTTACGACAACCTCTATATACATTTTTAATTTCAAGATCATAAATATCAGCAATTTCTTTTGGACTTCTAGTTTCTTTTTGTAATTTACATGCGTGAAACAAACATGCAGCAATCATTGATCTTCTATTAATGCATCTCATAATAATACTTTTTCCTTTTCTTTTGCCTGTATTATGTACTGATTCTGAAACTTTTTTATATAAAATTTTGGCGCTGTCAATTATAGATTGTGTTATTCCATATTTTTTGCATTTTATTTGAATCGTATCTAATACATCCATTAAACTTTTTTCTTTATAAGGCATTTGTCCTTGTTTTTGTAGTAAACTTAATCTATTATAACCTTTAGATACTATTTTTGTTCCTAACGAAGCTTTTGGATAGAAAAAACTTGAAGGTGTACCATAACGAGAATTTGTTTGTGTTTCTGAATCATTATTACTAATATCTGGATTTTCATCTAAATACTCTTCGTTAATAACGGCGCATGATGTACAAACAATATGGCATTTAACATTATCGATAACAAGACTATTACTTTTACAATTTTTACACAGTGATTTATTATTTGAATTATCAGGTTTTGTGTCTAAATCTAATCCCATTAATAGATTATCAATTTGTTCGTCACTCATATCTAAATATTTATCCATGTTTTTCATAAGCTATTTATAGAGTAGACATGTCTTTAAATCGTTTAATATATTTAATTCAATTTTTTGTATTTATTATAATTTAATGATAGTGATTTATTTATAGATTTAATATACTTTATATTTATGTTTATGTAATATCAGAACCAGAGAGTGCAAGTTATGGAATTACAGCTGCAGTTCATAGGATTACTCAAGTATCACCAACTTCTGTTGCTGCTGATCTAACACTTGCATTAGGTTGTGGTATTGATCGTTCATCATCTATACCTGCTGATGAACGATCTAGTTTTTGTACTGGTGAATCTGGGGGTTTTATAACCACTGGTACTAATCTAAAATTTGGATCTATTGCTTTGAATAATTCATTCATTTTTTTATTTAAAGTATTATTACTTTTAGAATATAATGAATATTCAGTTTGATTAGCTGTTTCTCTCGATTTTGTGGTACTCGAAAGCATTCCATAATATGTAAATTGCTCACTAGAATCTATTTTTAGTGAAAGGTTATCGATTAAAGATGTAATAAGATTGAATGATTTGCAAATTGTAGGATTATTAGGTTTTTCAATGCTGGATCCTTTATCAAAAAAAATTTTTTTTATTAGGTCATAAAGTTGTTTATATATAGCAATAGTATTATTATATAAATATCTTTTTGCATCTAAAATTGAAGTATTAAAATATTCTTTATCTTTTATATTTGGATATCTATTACATATTTCTTTTTTAATTTGATTTTTATCTAAATGACTTGTTTTTTTTTGTTCATCTGTACTTTTTTCTATATGATTATAAACTAGTATTTTTCGCATACAATTCAATTGAATATTACAATCATTTACAAAATGTTCTATTTCATTAACATAATCAATACATATGTTTATAAATATTTCAATTTGTGTAATTTTATTTTGATTATAATTTTCAATTTTTAATACTTTACCAGGTTCGATAATATCTAGTTGTTGTTGATCGCCGTATGTTAAAAAAATATCATCCAATTTTGTAATACTACTAATATCCACCATATGCTCAAATAATTCATTATATCTGTTTTTAAAATATTGTGACCATAAATCTCCTCCTTGTCCGGTAAATGTAGATGTCACACCTCTTGTTCTTACGTTAACAGTTGATACAGCCCTGTCAGTTTTTGTTTTCACGGTCCTTGCTATATTTCTTAACATACTAGCACCGCCTTTAATATTTTTTAATTCATGATATTTAATTTTATATTTAATATATTTTTTTTTATATAAATCATCTATAATTTTAATATATTATTACATTAGATAAAAATATTAATAATTATTAGTTATTAATTTAATAATATTAGCGTTATGATGCAGGTAATTCAGAGTCATAATTACCTGATTCATAATTATCATTAGCTGAATAATTTTCAGCTCCACCTGCAATGGGTAAAATTTGCATTATTATTATGGCATTTTTTTGTGGATGACTAATAACCTGAATTACATAGCCTGTTAATTCTAAAACAGCTTCTTTATTTTTTTGTTGAGTAAAAGTAAAACTCTCTTTAAATGCTTTATCAATTTTTGCTTTGATACTATTAAAAGGTGCTGGATCTTTAATAGCTAAAGAAGTAAATTTATCTATTTTATCTAAAGCAATTACTCTTTGTACACAAATATTTTTATTTTTTATAATTGCATCAATAGTTAACATAGTTTTTGTAATAGTACTATCTATTTCACTTTTAAAATCAGATAAAATTTTTTCTATTTGTGTATTCATGTATTCGCATCTTTCATTATCAGGATATAAGTCAGTATATATCTTTCTTATATCCTCTATAGCATAATTAATCATATCTTTAAGTTTATCATTGGTTTGGGTGCGTTCAAATAAAACATTATTATATAAATCTACATGAGGTGTATCACTCTTTGATGAATCATTTTCAGAAATTTTACTATTGGTAATTAATTTATCAATTTTTTCTTTATTTTCTGCTAATTTACTGGTAATTGCATTATGTAATATTTGTTCTTTTATTTTAGCTTCCTCGATAGGTGATAAATTAATTGGTTCAATTGTATTATTATCTGTTGGCATAATCAATGATAAACTATTTGTATATTGATTTAAATAATAGGATTTATATTTTAAAATTTCAAAAAAATTATTATTATCAAAAACGTAATATTCAACGTCTGTATCTGAAATTTTAAGTTGTTCTGCATTTTTTTTTAATTCTGTTAATACACTTGATTTTATAAAAAAATATTTGAATGGTGATATTGCAAATAAATCTTCAGGTAATATATTTATTTTTTTTTTTCCTTCTTCAATAGGTGTTTCACCACCCTTTAATTGTTTTAAAAAATGATATTTATCTTTATATTTTATATATTTATTATAATAATTATTATTTATCATATATATATATATATTCTAGATAAAATTTATATTTTAATATAAATATCATTATTTTATCTAAATTGGTTTATAAAAATTAAATTATAAAAATATAAATAATATGAATAAATATTTAATTAAGATAAAAAAAATAGAAATATTAAAAGATTATATTAAAATTATAGCATATAATGATTTAATTTTTATTTCTAAAATTATAAAAGGATGTATAAATTTTAAAATATACAATAGTACATTAATTTGTAAAAAAAATTATATTAACTATAGAAAATCATTTAATTTAGATAATAAAAATAATCTCAATAAATCTAAAAATTATTTATTAACAGAATTAAAATATCAAAAAAATTCAAATCATTATTCAGATAAATATAATAGTAATGATAATAAATTTAGTTCACAAGAAATTTTTGAGGAAGTCATAGAGAAAAGCTCTGAAAATTATGAGGAAATCATAGAGCAAAGCTCTGAAATTAGTTCTGAGAATAAGAAAAGCTTATTCTGTTTACAGGAAATTGGATTAGATAATTTAGAAGAGAATGATATAGTTACAATATATAGTGAAAAAAATAATTTATGTAATAAAGATAAAAATATTATATTTATAAAAAAAATAAAAATAAAAAATAAATATATATTTACTTCTGATAGTTCAGATGAAGAAATATATTATTAACATTTTAGAATAAATATAATAATTTAAAATTTATATTTTTTTTCTAGGATTAAATATATCTATGGGAAGTAATCAAATATCAAATTTAATTATACTATTATTAGTTGGATTTTTAATATATTATTTAACACGTCCTTCAAATATTAATGAAAATTTTTCAGATCCATCTATTCCAACTGCTAAAAATGGAGCTAGTCATGATACAACACTAATGTCATCAGCGATGCCTAATGAAATGGCAGCATTAATGCAACCTGCATATGCAAATGCAACAAATATTGTGAATACATCCGATCCAACAAATACAACAAAAAAAAAAGTTTCATCTGATGCTTCAAATGCCAATATTACACAAGATATGCTTAATCAAATTATAGCAGAAACAGAAACAAATACAGGTAATCCTAAAGATATATTTAATTTTAAACCTAATTTAGATACAAATGATATGGGTGCTGAATTGAGCGCTGCTTTTGATAAAGCAGATGTTCCTTTATTAACACCAGAAACAGTTAATGTTAATAAAAATAATGTTAGTCAATATAATGCTAAAGATTTCTTACCAAAAGAAATTAATGATCAATGGTTTGATACAGATTTTTCACAAGCTAAATTTAATATAAATGATGATAAATTAATTAATACTGAAAAATATATTATAGGAATTAATACAGTTGGTCAGAGTTTAAAAAATGCGAGTTATGATATTAGAGGAGCTATTCCAAACCCTAAATATTCTGTTAGTCCTTGGAATAATTCTACAATTGAAGCAGATTATAATATAAAATCATTATGTTAAATGAATAACAAATCATATTTAAATAAAGATTTATTTCTAAATAAATATAATATAATGTCAGAAAATGATAATGAAAAAAAAGTTTCTCAAGAATTTGTAAACGCAGTAAAAAAATATATTGAAGTTGATGATATTTTAAAAGATGCACGAGAAAAAATAAAAAAATTAAATAATGATAAAAAAAATAATGAAGAATTTATATTAAATTATTTAAAATCAATAGATGAAAAAGTTATAGATATTCAGGATGGAAAATTAAGAAGAAATATATCAAAAACTCAATCACCACTTAAAAAAGAATTAATTCAAAAAGCATTAATAGATATTATTGGTGATTCAATAAAAGCAACATCTATTACAGAACAAATTATAAAGTCAAGACCAATTGTTGAAAGAGTAACTCTGAAACGAACACGTAATAGAAAAACAGAAGTTCAAGACACCTCATAGCTAATTCATAATTTGCATCACAAATTGTATAAACTTAATTTTATATAATAACTAATTTAAAAATAATTAATAAAAATATAACCTAATTTTATTAATTATTTTATGTTTACAAAATAAAAAACAAAAGCTAAAGTATTTAAATAATAATAAAAAAATAAATTAAATATATCAATAATTATATTAAATTTTAAGATAAAATTATTTTGCTAAATTTATAAAAAAAATATAATTAAAACCCAAAAAAAAAATATATATATTTTTTTATATATGAATATTGATTTTAAATATAAATATATAAAATATAAATTAAAATATTTAGTACAAAAAGCTAATAATTTTTTGTTAATGAATAATGAAAATAAATTATTATATAATAATTTTAAAGGAGGAAGATCAACAGAATATGTAATATATAAATCTAATATAACTAATAAAATATTACATAATGATAATTTGGTAAAAATATTAGATAATTTGCAAGAGAATGAAATACATAAATATAATAATAATATTACTTATAAAAAAGATAAAACAAAAATTTTAGAAACAAAAAAAAAAAAATATTCAATTGAATATGATTATTTTACAAGAACAACAATTTTATTTAAAGATTTTTTAAAATACAAACTAACAAAAAAAAAGAAACCTATAACAATATTAATTAAAAATATATGTGGTGAAAATAAAATTATTGATGGTATAGACTGGTTTAATAAAGAATATATTGAAAAAATAAAAAATTCTGATATCGAAGAATTAAAATTTTTTATTTATAATAAACAAGAATATTATCTGCATATTTATAATAAAAACAATATAGGATATAGTTATTATTTATATATTATAGTTGATAAAATACATAAAGTAATATTTTTAAAGTTATTTTTTTTTGACAATACTGATATAGAAACAAATGGTCAAACAAAATTAGTATTATCTCAAAAGGAACGAAATATTTTATGGAATTTATATTATTTACATAATATAATAAATGATGATACTAAAACTATTTCATTAAAAGAATATCATTATGATATTGTAGATATTTTAAGATTATTTGGATATTTAGAAGAAAATAATAAAAAATTAAATACATTACTACGTAAATTATTTACAGGCCATTGTATTCCAATAAAAAAAAAAATAAAATTAAAATATGAAATTATTAAAAAAAATTAAAAAACATAAATTTTTACACAATCTAGATTTTTTTTGCATTCAAAAATCATCGTTTTAAATATATACTAGTATAAAATTATTATAATTTTAATCTTTCATCTGTAATTTATTTTAGATAAAATATTCATTTTTATTAAATTAATCTATATAAAAAAATCCTAAAAATAAATATTTTTCTAATATTATTATTTAACTATTCATTTCTTCTCCATAAACTGATTTTTCAGTTCTAATTCTTGGTAAAATATTAACAGATGTTAATTCTTGAAATAATAATTTTGCTGCATGAGGTATAACAACTGCAGATATTCTAGTAGAATTATGACAGCCTTTACATCTATAATATTCTTTATCTATAACTTTTGATGCGAACATACCACAATCATCACATACATATACTTTTGAAATATCAGATGTTTCCATTAATCTTTCTTTTAAAAATTGACTCATTCCATGAGCAACCATTGCATCTTTTTCCATTTCTCCTATTTTTAAACCACCATCGCGAGATCTACCCTCTAAAGGTTGTCTAGTAAGAGCTTGCTTAGGCCCACGAGCTCGTCCGTGAACTTTATCCAAAACCATGTGTTTTAATCTAATCTTATACACAGGTCCCATAAATATTTCAACATCCATCATTCTTCCTGTTAATCCACAATACATTTTTTCAGTTCCATACGGAGAATATCCTAATTTTTTTAATGCTTCGGGTAATTGTTTTACATCATAATTATTAAATGGTGTGCCATCTACAAAATGACCAGTTTCAGCAGCTTCTTTTGATGCTAGACATTCTATAAAATGACCCAAAGACATTCTTGTTGGATATCCATGTGGATTTAGAATTAAATCCGGAACAATACCTGATTCTGTAAATGGCATATCTATTTGTTTGTAAGTTATACCTACAGTACCTTTTTGCCCGTGTCTCGAGTTACCACACCAAACTATGGAGTTACATCGTCGAACACATATAACTCCATTTCCCTTTACTGAGCAACAATAAATTTTTCCATTAAATGGAATCATTGAATCATGATTATTTTCAATGATATCATCAATTTTTTTTATATTTTTATTAACTAACGGTTCTACTTGTGTTTCAATAATTGTCATTCTATATGCATCTACATTTGATGTAATTGTTTTTCCCACATTTTTTCCTGTTTTTATTTTTGTAGAATGTCCTGCTTTATATTTTAGACTTATATTTGTAGCATATCCAGCATGCAAACATAATCTTTGAAAATCATCAGCTAATTTTAATGAAGATGTATCATATCGCCTGGTGCCATTTTCCATTGTATGACCATCTCCTAACATCATTCCATTTATTAAAATTTTACACAAGTCTGGAGTTAAATTCCAGGTCCATTTAGGTAAATATTTATTAATAGCTCCAACACTATATTCAAACAGATAATTGCCTAATTTTTTATTAGAAATATTAATCATATTTTTTTCTGCTGTTGGATGATCTTTATATAAACTATATGTCAAATTAAAATTATCACAAAATGGATAAATTATATCTTTTACGCGATCTTTGTGTACAGCAATTCTTGGATATAAACTATATTTATCAACATGACCTTCTGCTATCCAAATACCAAAAAACATTAACCAATCTTTAATATCAAATTCTAAATCTTCAATTTTAAAATGTGTAATATTATTTTTTTCATCATATTTAAAATATTCATCATTTCGATCAACAACAATATCATCTACATTTTTCTTATAATGTCTTCTTTGATGTAAAATATTTTCAGCTAATTCAACTTTATATTTTTTATCTCTTTTACTTACCCACATTCGATGATTAGGTGTAACACATAATGATACTTGATTACTTTCAACTAAATACATATCTCCTTCATAATCATATGATTGAATCTCATCAGGATATTGATAGACTAATTTATTATCAACTAATGATGCAACTCTATGTTTAGTAGTAATATCTTTAATATTAATCCATCCATCAGTTGTTAATACATCATGAGAATCATCATAACATGTAAATTTATCGCCAGTAATAGGTTTTCTTTCCATTCTAACTTTAACATTATACATTTCATAGCCTTCTGCATTATAAATTCCGGTATGAACTCTATCAATAACACCTTGTACATTTGATTTGAAAATTTCAGAATTATCTTTATAAACTTTATTATTATTTCCTGTCGGTTGAATTGGTGATATTTTTCCAATAATAATATCTTCATTATTAATTATTGTTTCTTCTGGAATATATCCCTTTTCATTTAATTTATCATAATTTCCTTGTTTCATACTAGTTACTTTATTACGATCAGGTTTTGTAAAAATATCATCTTGTGATGTTGATGGATTTTTTAGAATTTCACTATGATATTTTCTAACAGTATCAGCTCTAAAAATTCCTCTATCAATTGCAGATTGATTAAAAATAATAGAATCTTCTTGATTAAATCCAGTGTAAGAACAGATTGCTACAATCGCATTTTCACCATAAGGTAAATCTAAACATCCATTATATTTCATTGCTTGAGTTGTTACTAATGGTATTTGTGGATGATATAATATTTGTGATATATCCATTCTATCTTTATGAGAAGATAAATATGTTCCAATTGATTGTTTGGCTTGAGAGAAATGGATAATATTACGATTTGCATAATTATGATTTGAAAATGGAATATTTGCGATTACAGTTCCTAACATAACCCACGAATGAAAATCACAATGTGTATAATTAACCCATCTATAATCTCCATATCTATTAATTTTTCCAATTTCAGTAGATTCAATAAGCTTTGTAGAAGCTTCTATTGCTTCTGCTAATCTACTCATATTTTCTGCAACTAATAAATAATTTAATGATTCAATATCTTCATATTCAATTAAATTTGAATATTTATTTAATACCATATTCCATGATTTTGTTTTATCATTTTTATTTGATTCATCAATAATATCTTTAATAACATCTTCAGTTATATTTAATTTATTATTATGTACAATCAATAATGGTCTAATTAATCTTCCGCCATCAAAGTATATTTTAATTTCATTATTTGAATAATCAAACAGTATAGATGTATATTTATCAATAAAATTATCATATCTTGCTTTTTTTAGCATACTATATATATCATTTGCATACTGTAATTTACATATTCCGATCCAATTACCATTTGCAAAAATTTTCACCCATAATCTCATTTGTAATGGATCAACATCAAATGGATGTTTAATATGTTTATTTTCTTTTAACAGATTTATTAAAACATCAAATTGAGAAGAATTTTGAACTGTTACTGATGCCATCATTGCTAAACTTTTTACAATACCAATTTTAGCTCCTTCAGGAGTTTCACCACAATTGGATGATACAATTGAATTAGCAATAAAACTATGATTATTTGATACAGTAGTAAAATCATACACTAATTCTTGATTTATTCTTTTTATTGATTTAATTTTTGTAAAAATCATATCATTAATTTTAAATGTATCAATAAAATTTTTATAAGATATTTTTAGATCTGAATAGGTAATTAATTTATAATATTCAATTAAATATCCTAACTCTCTACTATCATTTTCATTATATCTATATCCAATATAATCACCATATTTTATAATATTTTTGATTGAATTGTTTAAAGATAATTTATTATCGTTAATAACTGTTTTGATATTAAAGTTCTGAAATAATTGTGCGATAATATCAATATTTTTTTCAATAAATTTTTCAGCCGGTGAAAAATAAAAATAATAAAATTCATCAATTTGATCTGATTTATTATTTTTTATCGAACCAAATAATCCACTTAAAAATTCACGTTTAACATGCATGCTATTATCAATAATCCAGTTAATATTAGTTGATTTTAATTCAGATATTATATTTTTAAAATCATCATAAATATTTAATAATTTAATATCATTCAATATATCTAAATTATTAATATCATAACTAATTAAATCTGAATTATAAAAATAACCAAATAATCTAGCAATAATATGTATATTATCTTTATTAAAAATATAATTATTAATATTCAAATTTATATTAATATTTTCTTTGGGTAATAATAATTCAGTATGTCGAATAATTAGATAATCAGAATGTTGCAAATTTTCTGCATTTATCCATTCTAGTTTACCATTTTTATTAACTAATAATGGATGATCATGTGTAACTTTAATTATTCTATTACTTGATGTTTTTATTTCAAATAATTTTTCAGACATTCTACTAAAAATATTATAAATTTTAGATGGTTCTTGTTTTAAAGTTATTGGATTAACTGTATTAACAATATCAGTTTTAACAATATCTTTAATCATTTTAATATCTATTTGATTACCCATTAATATTTCAGTATCACCTGTTAAACAACATAACATCTGACATTGATTAGGATTTACTTGTCGAATAGATGTAACTTTTGCCGTTGATTCATCCATTGAAGGTGATAATATTCTTCTACCATAAGAATATCCCTGAATCCAACTTAATCTTTGTAACGATTGTGCTACTCCTTTTTTCGTTCGATTCATACCCCATACACCAGTAGATAATGCGGTTTTTAATCCTTGTTCTATAGTTGAAGGTTTTATTTGTCCTAATACTAGTATAGGTGTTTCATCAGATTGATTTTTTTTCTTAAAATGTTTAGCAATTTCATTTAATAATTTTTTCCAATTCTGTCTGAAAAGCTGACCTAATAATACTCCTGGATGTTCAATACGTTTATTTTGTAAAGCATCACGATCATCTACTGTATTTCTTCCTAACATAACATTTAATAATTTATTAGCCATTAATCCAAGAAAAACTATTTTTTTAGGAATATCTTCACCTAAATGAGGTAATAAATCTTTTTTTAATATTTTATCTAGATATGATTTTTTTTGTATTTTTGCTAAATCATCATTAGATTGTGATATTCTTTTATTTTTTTTAATTTTAAGTATTAAATATTCAATTGCTTCATTTTTTGTTTTAATATTATTACCAAATTCATCAATTGAATTTGAAACAGAAGGTCTTAATAAATTTAACATTTTATCATCTTCTAAATCATATGTGATATGACTAATAATACTTCTATCTGAATCTATACCTAATGCTCTCATTAATATAAATAATGGTATATCTACTAATTGGGATGATGTACTTATAGATAATACACCATCTTTCCTATTTTTTATTGTTAAAATTTGTAAATTTTCAGACCAATCATTTTTTTTTGAATTAATTTGAGCTGTATATATCAAACCATCAGGATAAGAATTATCTTTTTTCGAGAATACTAAAATTTTATTATCAACCATTTTCTCTATTGACATAACAATTTTTTCTTGCCCATTTACAATAAAATATCCACCTCCATCAAATGGACATTCACCTTTTAAATCTTTCTTAATATTAGTTGAACAATATTTGGATTTAACCATAATTGGAATATTTGCTATAGGTAAATCTTTTTCTAAATTACCAATATTTTTAATTATTTTATCATCAGTCAAAGAATTATTAATTTCAACATATTGTTGAACATCTGCTATAATTGTACCAAAATAATTTAAATGATTTTTTCTTGCATCTGATGGAAATTTAATTTCATTATCATTTTCAAATACAGAAGGTTTTAATCTTATGTTTGAACATTTAAAACCATGAAGATATATTTTTTCTTTGTCAATGTTTTCATAAAAATTATTCGGCTCTTTAATAAGTAAATATGGTATGATTTCTTCGATAAATTGATGATAGGAAGAGAACAAATGTTGATATAAAATTTTAGGTTGATTAAAATATAAATCAATTAAATTAGTAATATTCTTATCTATACTTGAATCCATTATTATTAGTATATATTCTTTTTTTAGATATTATTTTTTATTCAATTTTTATCAGAAAAATGATATTTAATATAAAAACTGATTATATAATATCATTAACTAATTTTATAATATATCTTAATGAATAGTTTTCTTGATTCAACAATTGAAAATAATTTTAAATTTACATGGGCAATACGCAATAAATTAAAAAAATATATTAAAGATTGTAAAGTTAATTTTACAATAATAAAATTTACAAAAATGAATCCAATTCAATAATTTAAGATTTAATCAAGACTTGTGATTTAATTAAAGAAGATATAATAAAAAAGATAGAATGAAACCAAAATTGTATTATTAATATATTAGTGCTGCATTAAAATATTAATTTTAAACAAATTATAGAATTATGGAAATTAAATAAAAAATACAACATTTAATTCAACACATTTAGAAATAATTAATTCTAATTCTTTATAATATAAATAATACCTAATCGCTATAAAATATTATTTTTTATTAAAAGTAAATGACTTATTTAAATCAATTAAATTTGAAATTCAAAGATTCTCATATTATTCTAAAAAAATTATTTGATAATTATAATGAATTTTTAAATAAAACAATAACATGTAAAGGATGGGTACAATCATATAGAAAACAATCAAATAATAATTTTATTCAATTATATGACGGTACTTCTAGTCAAAATTTACAAATTATTATAGATTTAGAAAACATCGAAAATTTATATTCTGGTACAACTATAGAAGTGACAGGACAAATAGTTGAATCTCCAGCAGCAGGACAATTATTTGAAATGAAAGGTGAAAGAATTAATATAATTGGAAGAATTGATGATCCTTCAACATATTTACCATGTGTTAAAGGTATTAAAATAGAAAATTTAAGAAGTCATGCACATCTAAGACCTAAATTTCAATCAATGAGAGCTATTTTTAGAATTAGAAATGGTGTCATATCAGCATTACATAGTTTTTTTAAATTAAATAATTTTATTCAATTAGATCCCAATGTTATTACAACATCAGATTGCGAAGGAGCAGGTGAAGTATTTACTATTACAACTCAATTTAATAATTTAAATAGTAAAACATTAAATGTTGATTTTAGTAAAGATTTTTTTGAAAAACAAGCTTATTTAACAGTTTCATCTCAATTGCAATTGGAAGCATTATGTTCTGGAATGAGCAAAGTTTATACAATGAATCCATCATTTAGAGCCGAACCTAGTTTAACAAATCGACATGTTGCTTCTTTTTCACATATTGAATGGGAAGGTGCATTCATAAATTTAGAACAATTATTAGATTTTAATGAAGATATTATTATGTATGTTATTAGTTATATATTAGATAATAACTATGATGATTTAGAAATTTTGGATAAATTTGTATCAAAAGGTATTATTGAGAAATTAAAGACAACAGTTAAATATTGTTTTGCAAGAATAACTTATAGCGAAGCATTGGATATACTATCTAAAAATATTGATGCATTAGAAAAAAAATATAAAAATTTTATTATGCCAAAATGGGGTGATGATTTGGGTTCTAATTGTGAAAGATATTTATGTGATGTTATTTATAAAAAACCAGTAATTGTTTATAATTATCCAAAAATATTAAAAAGTTTTTATATGAAACAAAATAATGATGAACCGAGAATAGTTCAAAGTTGTGATGTATTAATGAATGGAATTGGAGAAATAATTGGAAGTAGCGTCAGGGAGTCAAATTATTCTAAACTAATAAATATCATGAATGAAAAAAATATGAATTTAGAACCTTTGCAATGGTATTTGGATCTTAGAAAGAATGGAAGCTGTGAAACAGCTGGTAGTGGCATTGGATTAGATCGTTTGGTAAGTTATTGTACATTTATTGAAGGATCAATAAGAGATGTTATACCTTTTCCAGTGGCATATCAATTATGTGATTATTAATTATATAAATTTATTTAATTATTTTAGTAAAATATGCTATTTAATAATTTTTTCTAAAATAATATTATTAATGAAAAAATTATTAAATATAGATGGTGGAGGTGTAAAAGTTTATTTAACATTACATGTGTTAAAATATATTGAAAAAAAAACAAATAAAAAAATAATAGATTTATTTGATTTTTTTTCAGGAGTATCTGTAAGTTCATTGATTTTATCTTTTTTATTACTTTCATATTCAGTAGATGAACTAATTATATTTATTAAAAAAATGTCTAGAAATATATTTTATAGATCTAATTTTTATACATTAGTATCAGCATTTGGAATATTAAGATCAAAATATTTAGATTCAAATATAGATACTGAATTAAAAAATTTTCTTGATAATAAAAAATTTAGTGAAATCGATAAACCATTATTAATATTAACGTATGATTTAAATAGTAATAAACCTATTTATTATAAAAATTATGAAGATATTAATAATGATATTCCTTTATGGAAAATAATTAGAGGATCAATATCTGCACCATCATATTTTAAACCTTTTGCATTAGATGATAAAATATTAATAGATGGTGGAATTGTTTCAAATAATTTATCTGATTTAATAATAAATGAAGCAATTAATTATTATGATGAAAATGAAATATTTTATCAATTATCGCTTGGCACAGGTTTATATTTACCAAAAAATAAGAGATCACCAAGTGGTTTATTGTCTTGGTCTAATTTAATATTATATACAATATTTAATGCATCATCTGAATATCAATTAGATTTATTAAAAAACCAAAATAAAATAGATAATTTAAAATATTTTCATAGATTAAATTTTATTTTAGATGAACCTATCGAACTTGATGATTATACTGCTTTTGATAAAATGGACTTAATATTTAATAAATGGCTTGATAATAATTCTACAATTTTAGATAAAATTTGTGACGAATTATTATCTATATAAAAAAATAATTAATTTAAAAAGATTTTCTTTTTAAATTAATTGTTTTAATGATTCATAACATTTTGAACAACAAATTATATGAGCTTTTGATTGTTCGCATGGAACGTATAATTCTTCATTATCATCTAAACATATTGGACAAGAAAAGTTTTGATTTGGAATTAATTCAGATGTATATGTTTGTGAATATCGACATGTTGGACATTTAACTGTAGGTATTCTATGAGTATGTGTCCTAAAAAGTCTCAAATTTAGATGAACACTATCACTATGTATTCTTTCTAATAATGTTATTGTTGATCCATCAATGTTTCTGGTTACTGATTCATCAGATCCATTAACATCAGATTGTGAAAAAGCATCTTCAAATATATCTTCATTTGTAATGTTCATATTATTTAGATAATTGATATTGATGTTGATAATATTATTATTCAATCTTGAATTTGAATTGATGTTGATAATATTATTCAATCTTGAATTGATGTTGATAATATTATTCAATCTTGAATTTGAATTGATTTCGTAAGAGTTTACAAAATCAATTGCTGTATCAATTCTATTTAAAATCATTTCATTGTTAATTATTATATTCGTATTTTGTGTGCTGTTCATTTAATAATGTACTTTTTATTGAAAATTTCAATTGAGTTATTGATGATTATTTTTAAACTATATTTACTGACAAAAATTGCAATCAAAAACTTTGTTTTAATTGCTACGGTAAAAAATTTATATTATTGGTTACATAAATAGAATTATTTTCAATTTTTTTTTAATTATAAAATATTTCATTAATTGTCACCAAATTTTTAGTATTATTTAAAATAATTTGATTTTCTATAATTTTATTATTAGATAAATATTTTATATCAATAGATTTTGGTTTTAGATTATTAATATCCAAAAAAAATTTTAAAGGAATATAACCATTAAAATTTCTGATTTTATTTTTAAAATCAATTATAGATTCATCATCATTAATTATATTAAATTTTAATAAAATAGGTAATATAGTATACTTATTAAATGTTATATAATACATATCATTAACACTATAAATTAACTGAATATCAAAAAAATTAAATAAATATTTAAATAGTGAGAATGGATATAATCTGGATAAAAATTTTATGTAATATAAATTATTCTTATATTTAAATGCGTGTACTTTTATTGAAAAATTAGTAATAATTATATCATAAATACAAAAAATCAGTTTCTGAAACATTATATATTTTAATTAATATTATTTTAAATAAAATATCATATAATAATTTTAAAATGATAAGTAAAGAATTGATTAGAACTAGTAGTATTTGTATTTAGAATTCCCAATTCTACATTAACAATTACAATATTTAATGTAGATATATTGTGATTAGATTTAGTTAGAAAAATTAAATATCATCATTAAATAAGATGCTAAATTAGATAATTTATAAAAAAGCTTTTATATCAGTTTAATATATAAAACTTGCGATATAAAGTAAGAAGAATTTAATTGATAGTTGCATAAAAATTTCAATATTATCTAATTTTAAAAATTAATAAGAAAAATATAGTTTTAAAGATATTTTATTATTGGTATAATAATGAGTAACAGCAATCTCAAATATAATTGGAAAATTTGGTATCATGCCGAAAAAGATAATTGGAAATTAACTGGTTATAAACATATTTATACTATTCAAACTGCTAATGATTTTTGGAAATTTTATAATAATTGGGATAAAGTAGGTGGTATTACTAATAAACATTTTTTTGTAATGAAAGATGATATAACTCCTATTTGGGAAGATCAAAAAAATATAAATGGTGGTTGTTGGTCATTTAAAATTAGTGAAGATCAAGTTGATGAACTATGGGATGATATATCAATATATTTAGTTTGTGATATTTTATGTCCAACAATTTCTGATGAAATTGTTGGAATATCAATTTGTTTAAAAAAAAATAGTAATTGTATTGTTAAAATTTGGAATAATAATTCAAAAAATAATAGTCTTAAATTATTAAATGAAAATATTTTAAAAAAATGGGGTACAGATATAATATATATTGCCCATATTCCTAATATTATTAATTAGATTTAGATGGACTTAAAACTAGTTTAATTTCACCGAGTGCTGCAATTTGATAGGTAACAATTATAGGATAATCATTTTTTAGAAATAAAATAACTTGATTACATAAATTTGTGCATTTAGTAAAAATTAATAAAAATTTTAATTCAAATAACCCTTGCACAATTTCATTTGAATTAGATGTTGTTGAAATAATTGATAAACCACCATTAGTTTCACCTACTTCAAATTCAATATTACCGATTTCACCTTTACCCGAAAATATTAATTTATTTGATGTTGCTTTTATTTCAATTTTATCTGTAGAAGCTGCCATATCTTTACAATATTTATGAAAATCTTGTGAAGGTAAAGATATAGAATATGGAAATTGAATCGGATCAATTTGATATGTAGCTTCATCAATATCCATTAAATTAATTTTGAATGTTTTTTTTTCTTTTCTTTCAGTACTTTCTAATACAATAATTAATTTATTTATGTCATCTTCATCAACTAGCCATAACATTGTATCAAAATGAGACATACATTTAAGACATTTTGATAAATTTCCGATATCAATACCTAATGTAATTTTTTTTTTATTACTATTATACTTATAAATATCAAATTTATCTGAATCCAATCTCATATATACTAAAATTTTTCCTGTTTTATTAACTTCTTTTAATACAATTCCTCCAATATTTTTTTGGTATTCTTTATTATCATATTCCAAATTTTCAGTATCATTTATATCTTTATCTTCATCTTCTATATAATATGGATAAAAATCAAAATTTGCATCTGTAAGTAAGGAATTAATTGCATCTACAACAATTTTAATAGCTATTGCTTGTGTTGTTTTTAATTCAATCAAATATCCCATAAGATCTTATTATAAATTATAGATATATATCTTTATATTGTTTAGTAATTTAAAATATTTAATTATAAAAAAAAAAAATCTCTAGTATAAATATATATGGTAAATTCATATCAATTAGTAAATCCATCTATAGAGGGTAATTTTAAATCTAATATTAAAGCTCAAAATTCTAATGAAGCTGCGAATTTATTTTATAATAAATTAGCAGAACATTTTAATAATTCAGTACCTGAATTTCATTTTACTATAAAAAAGGGTTCAGGTACAGGAGAAAAATTTTATCATTATCAAGTTAAAGAACAAAGAAATAATAATGATGTACAATATTCAATAAAAAATTTTGAAATCCAAGATAGTGATAATGCTATAAGTAAATTTAAAAATAAATTAGATAAGTTTAAATCAAAATTTGCAGATCCTCAAGAGGGTGGTAAGAAAAAAATAAAAAAAGATAAAAAATCAAAAAGAAAAAATAAAGATGAATCTGATTCAAGTTCAGAATCAGATTCTTTTAGTGATTTTGACAGTGATAATATATATAAAAGAGCAAAAAAATATTTACCTGTAAATCAACCTATTTATTATTGGTGGTATGATCCTTATGTATATAGATTAGATTCTGTTTATATTCCTACATTTTATTCTTATGTCACTCCATATATTGAATTAAGTTTATTTTAATAATATAATTAAATTTTTAAAGTTATTATTTCAAATAGTAATTTAGCATAAAAATATATGTTGCCAATCATCAATTAAGAAATCTTTGAGTTCTTAATTTCTGTTAATATAATTTTTTATTATAAAAGAAAAATTATTAAAAAATAGATTTTTCTTTTATAATATAATGACAACACTTGATAATAATTTAGCAATTAAATATAAAAATATGGTTGGATTATATAATATACAAAACATATCTGGTAATACTTTATTTATTGGAGCAACTACAATATTATCAAATTTAAATGTTTCAAATAATAGTTTATTACAAGGATCTTTATCTATATTATCATCTTTATATATTTCAGGAGTTACAACAATGAATACTGCTACAGTTAATTCATCATTAAATATATCTAATAATACAATAATTACGGGTAATCAAACAAGTAATAATTTATATGTATCAGGTAATACTAATATAAATGGTAATTTAGTAGTTAATAATAATTCTGTATTTAATAATATATCATTATTATCATCATTAAATATTTTAGGAAATCTACAAGTAGCACAAAATATTAATACAAATAGTATATCTGCAATTAATGATCAAATAAATATTAATGGCAATAATATTAATATTGGTAGTACAAATTCTATTATTAATATTCTTGGTACAACAACATATATAGCAAGTACTCAATTAAAAATAACTGATAAAATTATTACTTTAAATGTAACTAATAATTCAATGGTAAATGATAGTACATATTGTGGAATTGAAATTTTAGGTATAAGTGGCAATGGTTTTATTAGATCATCAATAGATGCAACTCGATTCGAAATTAAAGCTCCTCTTCAAAATAATATTAATTATATATCCACAATTAATAATAATGGTGATATAAATATTTCTGGTACAACAACATTACAAAATAATGTAACTTTATTATCTAATTTTAATATTTCAGGTAATTCAATATTAAATAATCAAACTAATATTAATGGTATATTAAATATTCTAAATAATACTATTTGTCAAAATAATGTAACAATAAATTCTAATTTAAATATATCTGGTCCTGTAATATTTAATAATAATATTACTGTTAGTTCAAATTTAAATTCAAATAATACATTAAATGTTAATAATAATTTTTTAATTAATTCTTGTAATGTATTGAATGATACTATATTAAATAATAATACAACTTTAAATTCATCATTAAATTTATTAAATAATGGAATATTTTGTAATAATATTAGTTTATTATCGTCTATAAATATTTTAAATAATAGTATTTTAAATGGTAATATAACAATATTATCTAATCTAAATGTATCATCCCAAACTTTAATTAATAATAATACCACTATAAATTCAAATTTATTTGTTAACAATAATTCTTTGATCAATGGAAATTTAAATATTAAATCAAATTTAAATGTTTCAGGAAATACAAATTTGAATGGTAATATTACCTTAGGCACTAGTAATACTACACCTACTAATTTAAATTTGATTGGTCAAATAATTAATGTCTTACCTGAATATACAGATAATTTAACAGCTGCATCAATGGGTGTACCAATATGGGGATTTTATAGAACTGGTGGTATTGTTAAAATAAGATTAGATACAACACAACCTACAATAACATTAGTAGGTGATTCTAATTATTCAATTATATTTTCACAAGCATATATCGATCCAGGTGTTACTGCTATTGATGATAATAATAATATTATAATACCATACATGACATCATTCATAAATAATAGTTCTACACAATTTATAAATAATTCAATAGCTATATCAGGGCCTACACTAATTTCTACTATTTCACAATTAACTATTGATACTTATACTATTTCATATCAAGCAACAGACATAATTGGAAATGTAAGTACGATATATCGTAATTTAATAGTAACATCTTAAGATACTTTCTTAAAAATATAATATCGAAACAAATCAAAATAAGATTTACTTTCTTTATCAGCACCTTTTAAATCACCATAAAATTGACAAAGTCTTTGATAATAAATTTTATTACGAGGATTCTCCTCATGATCAATTACATTTAAAAACCATTCTTTATTTATATTATATAAATTTACAAATAAATCTGTTTCCAATAATTCACACTTTGCTTTGTTCATTATTTTTATTAAATGATTAGGTGTAACCATATATTCAGTATAATATACATCATCTTGTTGAATCCATGACATATGATAATCAACAGCTTGACCTGGAACATCTTCTAAATTACCATTAAATTTTTTAATAATTTCGAATAATTTTTTTCGTTGTCCATCATTATCAGTATACCAGGATGTATATATTTCTTTATTATTTAATAAATTCATTATTTGTTTAGGATCTATTGTTGTACATATAATATAACCATCAATTTTAAGATAATTATCAACATGATCTATAATACTATTAATAGTATTTTGATTTTCAAATAAATAATGAATTGATAATTGAAAACTTAATATATCAAATTTTCTAGTTTTTATAAATATTTTATCTATTAAATTTTTATTTTCAGGTCTCATATTTAATAATTTTTTTTCTTGTAATTCACTATTAAATTTTAAACCTATATCTGCTTGTATAAATATCATTTTAGTAAAATCTGGATATTTTTTTACATTAGATTGATATCTGACTGTAGCACTATCAATTGCTCCAAATAAAGCATCATAATCATTATCTATACCTATATACTCACTAACTCTTGAATGGTACCATTTCATGATATCTGCTCCACGACCACATCCTAAATCTAAAACAGTTTTTTTTTTCATTTTATTATTATAATCGACAGTGGGTTCACAATATAAATATATTAATATTGATTTAATCCAACCACTAAATTCTCTTTGTAATTTTATTAAATTTGTTCTCTTCTGGAAATAAATATCTTGAGCTCTTTCAGATGATATTACTTTTGAATCAATCCTATTTAATAATGATTTTTGTTGTGCATTATAAGTATCAACACGTGATAATTTTTTAATTTCTTCTATTGTTACTGCTTCCCGCATTGATTTCCACACTTTAATAGCATTTTCTTTAAAATTACCATATCTTTTTTTATCTCTTAGTACAGATTCAGTTTTATCCCATCTAGTTCTTAATATTTTCCATCTATATTGATGTGGAATAGCTAAATCATTGATATAAATTACTTCTACTACTGTATAATCATTTACTAAATTTCCTTCGACATCTCTAACTTCATCTCTTTCTATAGGAAAGAATGCTTCATGATTATTTTCTTCTTTCATAAATGGTACTGGTACTTCTTTATTACCAATTAAATCACCCACAAAAAAATTAGCAATACGAAATACTTTATTAAATTCAAACTCTTGTATTGTATTATCATAAATTTCTAAATAGTTACCAGTTTCTATATTTCTTTGAAAAATAAGATATATATCTATTGAATTAGTGGATGGAGGTTTGTATTTATAAATTGGATATTTTTGTTCTCGTCTATCTCTAGTATATTTCTGATCTATACCAGTATAAATTATTCCATCTAGTAAATAAGGACAATTTATTTTAGGATTATTTGTACAACAATTCCATATTAAATTACTAAATGAGTAAACTTCACAATTATCACCTCCTAATGGAAATAAAAACATTTTTGAATGAAATATAAAATCATTATGTTCTGATTCATTTATTAATTTAGTAATATTATTATAAAATTTTTCTATTTCATTTTCATAATGTTTTTCTTGTTTTATAATATCAAAATCTTTACTAAATGGTTTGATATTATAAGCATTTATCTTCATAATACTAATAAATTTTGATATATATTCAAGCCTATTTATAAATAATGATTCATTTCTAATATCTTTACCATCATAAAAAAGACAATCATATATCATAAACAGATAAATATTATTACTATGAAATAATTCTCCTTCTAAAACTGTCATATTTAAATCTTTTACTTTATATTTAGTTTTTCGTACATTTAAATTTGATGAAATTAAATATATTATATTATCAAAAATAAATAATTGAAATTTTTCACCATCTGCTTTGTCTGATACACTATATCTATTAGGAATTTTATCAGCTATATGCTGAACTTCAGCTGATATTGGTTGCATTGAATATAAATTAGTAATTGATTCATTTTCAATATTGAATAATAATTTTTTATATTCTTTTATAATATTTATTTGTTCATCTCTAGATACTATTTGATCTGAATTTTCTAATACTTGTTTAATTATATAAACTTCTTCATTAATTTTTTCTAAAATTTTATCAGATAAATTAGATGATCCTTTTAAATATTCTAATTCGATTTCAAATTGTTTATCAACATCATGTAATTTATTAGGATTATTTGATGATTTAATTATAGTTAAATCTAATCTTATTTTTCCAAGTTTTTCATCATCTAAAATTATTAAACTTATACGTTGTTTAAAACGAAATATAATTTTATCAGCATCTGTATATTGCAAATTTGATAAATTATCTAACATTTTTTTATCAATTGGTTCTTCTTGACTTAATCTAAATCTTAAATCATATTGATCTATATCAATTATATTTTTTTGATCTCTAATTTTATTTATAAATTGAAAATCTTCAGAATTATAAAATTGAGAAATTAAAATAGAAAATATTACATGATTTTTTCTTTGATGTACTAAATTTAAAATTTTATTGATTTTATCAATATTATTAATTGATACTCTATAAACATTATTATAAGATTGGCTGTATGAAATATCTAAAGATGTTTCATTTATTAATTCTAATTTTTCATTAGATGATCTGAATTTAATATAATTTAATAAATTCATAAATTTAATTAATGAAAGTTTATTATCCGATTTATAATTATAAAACATAACTTCAAATTCACTATTTTTAGATATTTTTGAATATAAAGTTTTAATCGTAGATATATTATTCAATAGCATATTATTTACCATTAGAGAATGTTTTCTTAAATAAAGATATTATTAATTCATTTTTTTTAAATTATTTTTCTAATTAAATATATATGAATTATAATGATTTTAAAAAATTATTGAATCATAACGATATTTATTTTTCTGATGCAAAAACAAGAATAGCTCATTGGCGATTTAATAATATATTTTATAATGATAATCAACAATTTGGTGGAAATAAAAATAATCAAGATTATATTATTAGTCAATTTGAAAATAAAAAAAATTTATTTAAAATAATGATAAATTCATTAATTTATTATAATAAAAATAGAATAAATTATATCATTGAATCTGAACTTTAGAACATCAAATGTTAAATTCAAAATAAATTATTTCTGTGTTATATTCAATATATAACAAATATAATTATTAAAACTTTTTAAATATATTTTTTTAATATTAAACTTAAATTTATTATTTTCTATAATTAATTGTGAATTAATATTAGCACAACAAAATATATGATTTATATATGCTTTATTTTCCAATCTTGATGCTAAACATATACTTTCTCCAAAAATTCTGATATGATTATTAATTATTCCATAATATATTTTATCATATGTAATTCCTATTCTGATGTGTATATATTCTTTTGATACATTTATTAATTCTTTACAAAAGTTAATTGCCATACTTGCAGGTTGTTTTGTTTTTACAATATATGGAAAATTTATTGTTAAAATATATGAATCTCCTACTATTTCATAAATTTTTATTATTTTATAATTATAAATTAATGATAAAATATCAGTATTAAATTTTATACATATATTTATAAAATTGTTTGTACCATTTTTTATTAGCATATTAGTAGAATCAATAAAATCAATTATTATTATTATAACCGATTGATCCGATTGTTGAAATTTTAATAAATCATCAGTAATATTTGGATTATTTATTAAAATATTATCTAATGTTTCTAAATTATTTTCAAGTTTAAATTGTGGTTGATCTATTAATATATTATCTTCAGGATAAGTATTAAATCGTGCATTATCTTCAGGATATGTATTCGCTCGTGGTTGATTAATTAATATATTATCTTCAGGATATGTATTCGCTCGTGCATTATCTTCAGGATATGTATTCACTCGTGGTTGATTAATTAATATATTATCTAATTGATCTAAAGGATATATTTTTTGTTTATTTACAATTCCGCCCATTATATTTATAATATACATGAAATTAATTATTATTTTTTATATTTTGTTTATTGTCTTAATAATTAAATTATAAAAGCTAACTTTTAAATTTAATTGTTTCTTTATTATTTTCTTCTAAATAATTATTAATTAATTTAAAAATATTACTACCAAAAAATCCTGTATGTGCTGATAAAGGTGATGGATGTGGTGTTGTAAAAATTTTATGTCTTACATTACTAATAAAACAGATTTTTTAATAGCAAATTTTCCCATTAATAAAAATATCGTTTTTTCATTAATATCACTAATAAATTTTAATAATTTATCAGACCATTCTGTCCATAATAATTGATGACTATTTGATTTACCAGCTTCTACTGTTAATGCAGAATTTAACAATAAAATTTTTTCATCATTTACCCATCTTTCTAATGAACCATGATTAGATATTTCTATATTCGGATAACAATTTTTAATTTTTTTAAAAATATTTAATAAAGCTTAAAATATAAAATCGTAGATTTTATATTTTTCGGTGGAATTTTTTTATGACATTCGGGAACACTAAATGCTAACCCACATGCTTGAGGTATATTATTTTCAATGTTAATATAAGGATCTTGTCCTAAAATAACTAATTTTATATCTTTTGGTGAAAAATATTTTAATGATCTAAATATATTTGAACTTTCTGGATATATTGTAGTTTTTGAACTATTTAATTCATTAATTATTAAATATAATTCATCTTTAGTTTTTTCAAAAAAGGGTAACCACTCTTCATTAACATCTTTTATTAGAATATCATAACTGAACATTATTAATAATTATAATATTATTTTTAATATATTATAATTCAATTTTTATCAAAATTGTTTAAACTGTAATTTATTTTTTTATATTTATTCATTAGTGATTCGTATTTTTCTGTATTTTTATTATTATTTTTTATAAACGATTTAGAGCGGTGCGTATTTTAAATGCCGATTTTTAAGGTTTGTAAATTTTAGATTTTCTACGTTTACTTGATTTTTTACTACCTTTCTTACCTTTATAAAAATCTTTGTTATACGCATAAATAAAATAATTTTTATAATGGTCTTTCTTAATATTTTTGATAGACTTCTTCAAATTTATAGTTAATTCATTATAATTTTTAGATTTATACAGTTTTAGATAATGCTTCATCTGACTAAAGAACTGCTCTATTGCGTTCAACCTTGGGTGATAAGGAAAGTTTTTGTTCTATCATATTTAATCTCTGATTAATGTTTTATATATAAAGAATTATTTATATATAATATTAAAATGGTTAAAACATTTGATGATTATGTTAAAAAATCAAAAGAAATTCATGGAAATAAATATGAATATATTAGTCTTAAAAAAATAGAAGAATATAATTATTTAGAAATAAAATGTAATATTCATG
>Ga0214923_10000826_pt1 | contig 45902 bp, 35 predicted proteins | sample LL1510_MetaG_FD_177993 | JGI IMG/M metagenome (GOLD analysis project Ga0214923, IMG submission 177993) | Freshwater microbial communities from Lake Lanier, Atlanta, Georgia, United States - LL-1510 | ecosystem: Environmental > Aquatic > Freshwater > Lake | place: USA: Georgia | collected... | reverse complement strand
AGGCGGTGGTGTTATCATCCCCTTTGAAATTGAGGAACTTCACCGGGCAGGAATCACTCGTATCTACTCGCCCGACGATGGCCGTAAGCTAGGGCTGATGGGCATGATTGCCGACATGCTTGAGCGTGCGGATTGTGCATTAGAAACTTGGCCAAATGAGCTCAAGGACTCGCAAGTGTCAGCGAGCGAATCCTTGCGGCTTGCGCGCGCACTGACGCTGCTTGAGAATCAAGTCAAAGCCTTGCCTGCAAAGATAAAGACGCAGGTTGAAGCGGGCCGTCTCAAGTCATCGATGGAAAAAGACGGCGTCAATCACAAGGGGATTCATCCTTTGGTGCTTGGTGTTACTGGCACAGGGGGTGCTGGAAAAAGCAGTCTGACAGACGAAATTATACGTCGCTTTACCCTCGAATTTCCCGAGCGAAGAATCTGTATTTTCAGTGTTGATCCGTCGAAGAAAAAAACTGGCGGTGCGTTGCTCGGCGACCGCATTCGCATGAATGCCATCAGTCATCCAAATGTTTTCATGCGTAGCTTTGCCACCCGCGGAAGCAAGAGTGAACTTGCAACCGTTATGCAAGATGCGATTGCTCTTGCCCGCGCTGCAGGTTTTGATCTTGTCATTGTCGAGACAAGCGGTATTGGCCAAGGCGATACCGGAATATTGGGTGTGAGCGATTTGGCTATGTATGTCATGACCAGCGAATATGGTGCGGCAACTCAGCTTGAAAAAATCGACATGCTCGATTTTGCAGATCTGATTGCTATCAACAAGTTCGATCGACGTGGTTCAGAAGATGCATTTCGAGATGTGAAAGCCCAGTTGCGGCGTTCTCGTTTTCACGGTCAGCATGTTGAAGACACCTCATATCCATTGTTTGGAACTATCGCTTCTAAATTTAATGATGATGGCGTGAATGCTTTGTATCGGGCACTGTTGCGAGTTTTGAACGAGCGCTGTGGTGAGAAGAAATGGATTGAAACCTTGCAGCTTCCAATGGCTGCAAAAAGCACTCAAGTCGCGCCAGTCATTCCGCAAAATCGAACGAATTATCTCAGTGAGATTGCCGCTACTGTGCGAGAGTATCATCAGCAAACGCTAGTGCTTGCAGAGCAAGCGCGCGATGTTCAAGCGCTGGCCCGCGCTGGCAAGCTCGTTCCTCTGACTTCCGAACAAGTCAAACAGCATGAGGCCCGCTGGGCCGGGCTGGGTGAACAAGCGCGTCAAACAATCAGCTCTTGGGATGCCCTGTGCGACAATTATCGTGGGGAAAAATACAAATACGAAGTCCGCGGCAAGACCCACGAAGTGCCAACTCACATTGTGAGTTTATCGGGGACAAAAATTGCCCGGGTCACGCTCCCAAAAACTCAGGATTGGGGCGAAATTCTTTCATTTACGCGCTCTGAAAATGTTCCTGGTTCATTTCCATTTACAGCTGGAGTCTTTCCATTCAAACGGTCGGACGAAGATCCCAAGCGACAATTTGCCGGCGAAGGTGGTCCTGAGCGCACCAACAGACGTTTTCATTATTTAACGCAAAATGATCCTGCAAAGCGTTTATCAACTGCTTTCGACAGTGTTACTTTGTACGGAGATGATCCTGCTGAGCGTCCGGATATTTACGGAAAGGTTGGCGAAAGCGGTGTCAGCATTGCAACTCTTGCGGACATGAAACAGCTCTACGCGGGCTTTGATTTGTGCGATCCGAACACCAGCGTCAGTATGACAATCAATGGTCCGGCGCCGATTCTCTTGGCGTTCTTTCTCAATGCAGCCATTGATCAGCAAGTCGAAGCTGCAGAGAAAACCAAAGGAAGAATTCTTAAATCAGATGAATTTCACGCGCTGAGAGTTGAGACGCTCAAGCGTGTGCGAGGAACTGTGCAGGCTGATATTTTGAAAGAAGATCAGGCCCAGAACACCTGTATTTTCTCAACCGATTTCGCCTTGAAGATGATGGGCGATATTCAGGAATTCTTTATTCGCAATGATGTGCGGAATTACTACTCGGTGAGTATTTCGGGTTATCATATTGCAGAAGCTGGTGCGAACCCAATCACTCAGCTGGCATTTACGTTGGCCAACGGCTTCACATATGTTGAATATTATTTGAGCCGTGGCATGAAAATCGACGATTTTGCGCCAAATTTATCGTTCTTTTTTAGCAATGGCATGGACCCTGAATATTCTGTCATTGGTCGGGTGGCGCGGCGCATTTGGGCAATCGCTATTCGCGAAAAATATAACGGCAATGAACGTTCACAAAAATTGAAATACCATATTCAAACAAGTGGTCGGTCGTTGCACGCACAAGAGATCGATTTTAACGATATTCGCACCACATTACAGGCGTTGCTCGCGATCAATGACAATTGTAATTCTCTGCATACAAATGCTTATGATGAAGCCATCACGACTCCAACCGAAGAAAGTGTTCGGCGCAGTATGGCTATCCAAATGATCATCAACCGTGAATTTGGAATGGCAAAGAACGAGAACCCTAATCAAGGGTCGTACTTTTTGTTACAGCTCACTGACTTGGTTGAAGAGGCGGTGCTTGCAGAGTTTGACCGCATATCCTCACGTGGCGGCGTGTTGGGGGCAATGGAAACTCAATATCAGCGCGGCAAGATTCAAGAAGAAAGTCTCTATTACGAGACGCTCAAGCATTCGGGTGAGCTGCCGATTATTGGAGTCAATACGTATTTGAATCCAAAACAAGACGAAATTTCTGCAGATATGAATATCGAGTTGGCGCGTGCATCATACGAAGAAAAAGACGCGCGACTGAACTCCATCAAACAATGGAAAGAAAGCAATAGCAATGAGGCTGATAAAGCGATCGAACGGTTGAAAGCTGTCGCAATAGCCAATGGCAATGTTTTTGAAGAACTTCTTGTCACCGCGCGGGTTGCCACCTTGGGACAAATGACTCAGGCACTCTATGCTGTTGGCGGCCAATATCGCCGCGCATTGTGAGGAGTATTCGCATGACATCCCGTGGTCGCACGCGCAAAACGATAGAAAGTAAACGCTGGCTTGCGCGCTTGCAGAAGGTTGAATCGCCGGATGTCACTTATGTCTCCGATACGTTTCCGATCATGATGAAAAAAGCCCGCGGGATGCGAATCACTGATATGGATGGCAATTCATATTTGGATTTCACCGCGTGCTTTGGCGTGATGGCTTTGGGTCATGGGAATCCGCTGTTGCAGCGCGCGATGCGCGCACAATCTGCAAAACTTGTGCATGGCATGGGTGATGTGCACCCAACTGCTTCGAAGGTGCTCTTACTGGAACTTCTCGCCCGCATTTCACCTTATGATTCAGCAAAATCAGTGTTGAGCTTGTCGGGTGGCGAGGCCATGGAGTCGGCCCTCAAGACAGCCATGGTTGTCACTGGCCGCCATCAATTTGCGAGTTTCTCGGGTGGATATCATGGACTCCATTTTGGGCCACTGGCTTTATCGGATAGAAATACGTTCACCCGAGGTTTCGAGCCTTGGTTAGAAGGCAAAAATCACGTCATTCCTTTTCCACTGACTCGCTCAGAGATGAGTTTAGGTTGTGAAGAACTTGATGAAAAATTTTATCAAAACACGCATGCACTGCCGCATTGGGATACCGTTCTAGAAAAGCTTGAAGATGTGTTGCGCGGACGGAAAATCGCAGCTGTTGTCATGGAACCCTTGCAGGGACGCGGGGGTGAGCGGACGTGGCCTTCGGGATTTATTTCACAGGTTGAGAAGCTTGCGCACCAGTTTGGCACGATGCTGATTTTTGATGAAATTTATACAGGATTGGGGCGCACAGGCAGTCTTTTTGCGTCTGATCATGAAGGTGTCGTTCCTGATTTGCTCGTTCTTGGCAAGGCATTGGGGGGTGGGCTTCCACTCAGTGCGTGTGTTGGGGAGTGTTTGGACGCGTGGGGTAAGTCGACGGGAGAGGCTCGTCATACGAGTACCTTTTTGGGACATCCGTTGGCCTGCGCGGTCGGACATGCTGCTGTCAGTGAAATAATCCGTCGATTGCCCGAATTTAAACGTGAATTGCTTCATGTTGAGAAAAGTTTTGGCAAATTTTTTGAGGCCTATGCGGCTGCGGATTTGCACAAACGGATCCCCATCCAATTGCGTGGCCGCGGCTTTATGCGCGGAATTTGGTTTCCGACTACAAACCCAGGTTTTGCGGCGCAAGTTTCTGAACAACTTCTTGAGCTTGGCTTCATTACACTACCCTCAGGGCCGCGCGGCGACGTGCTCTCTTTTACCCCTCCCTTGATCGCGCGCGGGAAAGACTTTGATCTGGTTCTAAAGGCACTCCTTCAAGTTTTGGCAAAATGAATGCCGACAAGTTGCATAGTGGATCTCGCCCATTCTAAGGTGTGTGAGACTCCCCACGACACGGGTTGTTTTTCAGGAAGAAGAAGGATGTCCACATGACAGACGCACGCAAAACATTGCCCTTGACCCATTTGTCCGAAGATGAGCGGATGTTTTTTCAATCAGCGCTTGATTTCGCCAAGAAGGAAATCGGCCCACTGGTGACCAAAATGGATGAAAGCGAAACGATGGACCCGAGCATCATTCGGAAGATGCATGAGCTTGGTTTTATGGGAGTCGAGGTTCCAGAGAAGTTTGGTGGCGCAGGCAGCACCTTTTTTAACGCAATCTTAATTATTGAAGCACTCGCACAGGTGGATCCGAGCGTCAGCGTGCTTATGGACGTGCAAAATACTTTGGTGGAGAATGCGTTTCTCAAATGGGGAAGTGAACACCTAAAAAACAAATACCTGCCGCAGTTAACCGCATCGAAAGTCGGCTCTTACTGCTTGACCGAACCCAACAGTGGTTCTGATGCCTTTGCGCTGCGCACACGCGCTTGGGACGAGGGTAGCCATTATCGCTTGAATGGCAAAAAAGTGTTTATCACCAATGCCAAAGAGGCAGATATTTTCATTGTTTTTGCAAATCTGAATCCCGACGCAGGGTACAAAGGAATTACTGCCTTTGTGGTTGAGAAAGGTATGCCCGGATTCTCTCTTGGCAAGAAAGAAGTCAAACTTGGCATACGCGCAAGCAGCACATGTGAGTTGATTTTTGAAGACTGCAAGGTTCCGAAGGAGAATATTCTCGGCGAAATTGGTAAAGGTTACAAAATTGCCATCGAAACACTTAATGAAGGCCGCATTGGAATTGCTGCACAGATGCTGGGGCTAGCTGAGGGCGCGTATTCAGCGGCACTGAATTATGTGAAACAGCGCGAGCAATTCGGTAAGCAGCTCATTGAGTTCCAGGGAGTTCAGTTCCAAATTGCACAGATGGCAACTGATATCGAAGCGGCAAAATTGATGGTTTATAATGCGGCCCGCCTTAAAGATGCCGGGATGGATTTTGTTCGTGAGGCAGCGATGGCAAAGCATTTCGCGAGCGATGTGGCTGAACAGGTTTCTAGCCTGGCGCTTGAGCTTTTTGGTGGCTATGGCTTCATCAAAGAATTTCCCGCCGAGAAATTCTATCGCGATGCCAAGATCGGCAAGATCTACGAGGGAACCTCGAACATGCAGTTGCAGACAATTGCCAAGCTCTGTCTGAACAGCTAAAGACATCTCGTTGGCGTCTTGACTCTCGACGGGCCTCAGCGTGGCCCGTTTTTTTTGGGTCTCATATTAGTCAAACTGGAGTTCACTCATCATGCAAAAGTCGTTCTCTCTTGAGCGCGCTCAATTCGTGGCATCAGCGACTCTCACTTCTTTGGCGCTCTCCGCATTTGCATTTGCGCAGGCTACAAGCTCAGCAGACGCGCCTGTCGCAATTCCCGGCGGTGCAACCACCGGCGGAGGCGCTGCCTCTGTTCCAGGTGCTGCGGCTCCTGCCTGGATGAACCTGGTTATTTTCGGTGGCATGATCGTTTTCATGTGGTTCTTTGTCATTCGTCCTCAACAGAAGCGACAAAAAGAACACAAGAGCTTCATCGAAAGCCTTAAAACGGGCATGGAAGTCGTCACCGCCAGTGGCTTGATTGGGCGCATCACGACAATCACCGACACAATCGTGACCCTAGACCTTGGCAGCACAAGCGTGCGCGTTCTCAAAAGCACAATTTCTGGTGAATTGGGCAAGCCGAGCTTGCAAACTGCTCAATCATGATGCATCCGCCTCGGTTCTGAGAATCGAGTTATTTAGTGCTGGTATGAATCCCCTCGATGGAAAGTCGGAGGGGATCTTTTTTTTGCCCGAAAGGTTTCGCAGCAAGTGGCCAAATGCGGGCAAGGTTTGCTATCGTGCAGCCTTATCGTTTGAACGTTTGCACCTGCCGAGGATCTTCGGGCTATGGAAAAAGGCCAGGGTTTGTTTCGCGACTTGCCGCTGATGTGGTGGGTCAAGTTTTCATTGACCATGTGTGCGATTCTTTTCGCTCTCTCGTTCACAATTCCCACATTTTTAGGAGATCCCGCGTCTTGGAAGCGAGATACTCCCGCTGAAGGTGAAACGCTTGGGCGTCCTGTGAATTGGTATCACCGCATCGCCGAAACGGTGCTTCCTTCGCCTCGTATTTCGCTTGGTCTTGACCTCAAGGGAGGTTTGCATCTTGTGCTTGAGGTGGATGTCGAAAAGTCGTTGCGTGACACAATAGCCCGCGCATTGAACCGCGCCCGTGATTTGGCTGAGCGTGATGGGTTGAAGTCGCAGTCGGCGCAAGTTGCTGACGACTACAGAACCACCATCGAAATTGCTGATGCGAGCAAAGTGGATGCGTTCAAAAAGACGGTTTCTGAACAATCGGCACTGATTCAATTTGATAAAGCCGATGGCGGCAAGTTGACCTTTTTGCCGAATGCGTTGGCTGTTGAAAAATACAGCGCTGAAATTCTGCAACAGGCAATCAATACAATCCGCAACCGTATCGACCAATTTGGCGTTGCTGAACCAAACATCTTCCGTCAGGGCGATCGCCGCATTGTTGTTCAGATGCCCGGCTTACAAGACCCGGCTCGTGCAAAACAATTGATTGGTAACACCGCGCAATTGGATTTCCGGCTGGTCTCGGCTGAGTTGCGGCAAGATCAACTCGACAGCGCGATTGAAGAGGCGCGAACTGCACTGAAGCTTCCGAAAGAAGATACCAAACCTGAAACCATTCAAAAGATTGCTCAATGGATGCGTGACAGCAGCAAGATTTCCAAAAACGTCACGGTGATGCTTGATCGCAAAATGGAAAACGAAGGCGGAGTTTCCAAACTTGTAAGCTCTCGTGCTTATCTCGTTGAGGCAACCGCCAAACTTACAGGTGACATGATCGAGAGCGCGCAAGAGCATCCCGACCAAAATGGTTTGGTTCCGCAGTATGTGGTTGGCCTGAACTTCAACCCGCAGGGTGCAAAAGTTTTTGGCGAGCTCACAAAACAAGCGCGCGAACCACAAAACGCTTCTCACCAAATTGCCATCATCCTTGATGAGAACATCACCAGTGCTCCGGTGGTTAATGAGCCAATTCTTGGCGGTCGTGCGCAAATCACTTTGGGTAGGTCGCAAGACATTGAGCAGCAACGCAAGGATGCCCAGGATTTGGCTCTCGTTCTGCGTGCGGGTGCTTTGCCAGCGAGCGTAAAAATCATTGAAGAACGTCAGGTGGGGCCGAGTGAAGGTGAAGAAAATATCCGTGCCGGAGTATTGAGCTCAACCATCGCGGCAGCGTTGGTTGTGGTCTTCATGTTGGTCATTTACGGAACGTCTGGCTTGGTGGCGAACATTGCTATGCTCATCAACGTGATGCTGATTCTCGCGTTTTTGGCTGCGTTCGGTGCAACGCTGACTCTTCCCGGGATCGCCGGCATCGTTCTTACAATGGCTGTTGCGGTCGATGGAAACGTCATCATCAATGAACGTATTCGCGAGGAAATTCGCGGAGGAATGTCGGTCAAGCAGGCATTCTACAAGGGCTACAGTCACAGTTTCGAGACACTTGTGGATGCGCATGTTACTTCAGCTGTGGCCGGCGTTGTGTTGCTGATATACGGCAACCCGGCAGTGAAGGGATTTGCGGTGACTCTGCTTGCAGGAATTATCTCAACTTTGTTCACCTCCTATTACGTGACTGAAGTGATTGGCCAATGGCTGATTGAGAAGACTAACATCCGAAGATTCAGTTAATTTGGTACATTGAGGTTTCAACGATGTCATTCAAGTTAGGCAACATCGAAGTTTTCCCACCGCACTTTAGTTTCGATTTTATGAAATGGCGCGGTATCAGCATCGGAATTTCGGGACTTTTAGTCTTGGCTTCAATCCTCGTGATTGCAGTCAAGGGCATCAATTATAGTATCGACTTTCTTGGCGGTGCTGAAGTCACTGTGTCGATTAGCGATCTGTCGTTTGACCATACCAAAGTTCTCAAGCTTGCCGAGCAGGCAGGAGTTGGAAAAGTTGAGGTCACAACCATCGGCGGTAATAGCAAGTCGAGTGAAAATTCTTTCGTTGTTCGCATTCAGCGTGAGCGTGGCCAAGACGAAAAAGAAGTCAGCAGCAAGGCCGACGACCTGTACAAGAAACTTGAAGCTGGCGTGGGTGCCGATAAAATTAAGCTCGACTCGAAAACAAACATTTCCGGCAAGATTGGTAAAGAAGAGGAACGCAAAGGTTATTTTGCGTTGCTTCTCTCATTTATTGGGATCTTGATTTACATCTCTCTGCGTTTTGACTCGCGATTTGCTCCGGGTGCAGTGCTGTGTCTTGTTCACGATGTGATTATTGCGCTTGGTTTCATGACAGTCACCGGACGCTCTTTTTCTACATCTTCAATTGCGGCATTTTTGACAATTGTTGGTTACTCCATCAACGACACGGTTATCGTTTACGACCGGATTCGCGAGACGCAACTTCACTCACCAAAGATGGAAATCGTTGAGGTGATCAACCGCAGCATCAATCAAACCATGAACCGCACGGTGCTCACCTCGGCAACGGGTTTGGGTGCTCTTGTGGTGCTGACTCTCTTGGGCGGCGGTGCTCTTGAAGACTTCGCGCTGACCATGTTCATCGGTATTCTTGTTGGTACCTATTCATCTATTTACGTTGCAGCTCCGCTGACCATTTGGATGGATCAATTCTTGAAGCGCTATGGCTGGCGGCCAGAAGAGAAAGCGCAAAAGGCAAAACAAAAGAAAGACCCCAACGAAATTCCCCCGGTGGTGATTCGTCGTCGACCTTCTTGATTCAGGGTATTCGAGATGTCCGCTCAGATGATCGGGGAAAAACAGTGGGTCGGGGGCTCCGAGCGTTACCGTTGGTGCCTTAAGCCCAATGCTTTGTCTGATGCTGAGCAGTATTCTACCTTTGTCAGCGAACGTTTGGCGCAGCTCAGGGGTATTGATGATGCCCGCGAGCTCTCTGATAAAGACCTCCTCTCGTACCTTCCTGCTTGGTCCCAATTTAAAGATGTTCAGAAAAGCGTTGCAAGAATTTGCCAAGCGCTAAAAACAGACGAACGAATCACTATTTTTGGCGACTACGACGTCGATGGAACAACCTCATGCGCGTTGCTCAAGCTGGCATTTGCTGATTTGGGGCGCCAGGTCGAAATCTATATTCCGGATCGACTGACCGAGGGTTATGGTCTGAATCCCATTGGCCTTGAGAAGATTGCTACTGCGGGTGGCGGTTTGGTGATTACCGTTGATAACGGAATCTCGGCCAATCACGCGTGTGAGCGAGCAAAAGAATTGGGTCTCGATGTCATCATCACCGATCACCACGAGCCGCCCGAGACACTTCCAGATGCGTTTGCGATCTTAAATCCGAAGCAACCTGGCTGCTCTTTTCCATTTAAAATGCTTGCGGGTGTTGGCGTTGCGTTTTATTTGCTGATTGCTCTGCGAGCTGAGTTGCGCAACGTAGGATATCCTCAGGTTGATCGTCTCAATTTAAAAAAATATCTCGACCTAGTCGCAATTGGTACAATTGCCGATGTCGCACCACTCAACGGCGCCAATCATATTCTTTGTCGGATAGGTTTGTCGGTGATGCACGACCACGTGTTGAATGGTCAACGTGCTGGAGTTTCGGCCTTGCTGCGTCTTGCGGGTTGGAAGCCAGAGAACGGGGTTGTGGATGCCACTGATGTTGGCTTCAAAATTGGCCCGCGCCTGAATGCTGCCGGACGCTTGGGTTCGGCGATGGCTTCCGCACAACTGCTTATCACAGATCAAGCGAATGAAGCGCAGGAGCTCGCTGAGTTTTTGCACGGTGAAAACTCAGCACGTCAGGAGATTGAAAAGAAGGCGGTTGAGCAGGCGTTGAAATTGACTTCGCAGATGACTCACGAATTTTATTCAGTCGTGCTTTTTAATGAGGAATGGCACGCAGGTGTCGTTGGCTTGGTGGCATCGAGAGTTGCAGAAAAGCTTCATAAACCAAGCCTCATTTTGACTTTGGTTGATGGCAAAATCAAAGGCAGCGGGCGAAGTATTCCAGGTTTTGATCTCTTTGCCGCACTTTCTCCACTGAGAGAAAAATTTCTTTCTTTTGGTGGTCACGGATATGCCGTCGGCATGTCGCTCAAGCCTGAAGATTTGCCCTGGCTGCAAGAGACGTTTGAAAAGGCAGTGCGCGATGCCATGGGAGCAAATCTTCCGTCACCTCTGCTAGAGATCGACGGAATCGTCCCTGTTGGTCTGTTGCAGGACAGGCTGTGCTCAATGCTAGATTCGCTTGAGCCTTTTGGAGCGGAAAATCCTCGGCCAAAGTGGTTGATAAGGCGGGTGCAGCTAGGGCATAGTAAACGCATTGGTCAAGCACCGGATTCAAAGCACGCACGGGTGTGGCTCTCGTCACAAGAGGCGACCCCCCTGACAGCTTTTGGCCTGGCTGTTGAAATTGAACAGCTTGTGGCGAAAAAAGAAGTTGTTGACCTGGTTGTTGAAGGGCGACTTTCACGCTGGGGCGGACGTTTGAGGTCGGAATTGCGCATCGTTGATTTGGCTGCAATGACCTGAGATCTTGAACAGTGAGACATCTGGATGAACCAATCAAATGGCCAAGAACCTTGGTACGCGCCGGCCGGCAAGAAGAAAGCTGTCGCTTTGCCAGCGCAGGTGACAGCTGCTGAACAAGCCCCGCGTTTTTTCTTAGTTTTATTTGCACTCTTTACTCATCTGGTCCGACTCCGGAACCTCATTTTCGCCGGAGTGATAGTTGCAGCAAGCGCATTTGTAAGCACTCGTCTTACGCTGGGTGGGCATAGTGCAAGTACGTTCGCAGGTGGCTTGATCGTTGCCATTGGAATGCTTATTGGACTTTTGGTTGTTTTGCGCGAGATTGGCAGTAGCCTTGCGCACGTGCTTCCTTTGCATCACGGAGATGCCCCATTGGGCGTTGCATTGCGTTGGTTGCGGGGACAGCTCAAGCTAGATGATGCCCGCAGAGGTCCGCCTGCTCCTGAGTTGGCGTTGAGCCAATTTGTTTCTCAGGTGCGTGCCTATGCGACTGAGAAATCTTTTCAAAACGTAAAGCCCTTGCAGGATCGCTCACCTGAGCCAGGATCTGCGCATTCGGAATCTGCAAATCTTCTCAAACGCCGCTGGAATGAAGTTGTAGATAGCCTCGATGAATTTGAAATTTATCTTGCCAATGATCCACAAGGCATGATTGGCAAACTTGTCAGTAAAAACCCGCCGAAATTGTTGGACGCTGCAGTGGTCTTCCGTGAAGTTGCTGATTCATTTGACACCACTTGGCGGCGTAAGGGAATCAACATCGAATCGGCAATTGTCACACCGCTCAAGGCAACAGCTCACGAGGGTTTGCTGCGGCGATTGTTGGTTGGGCCATGGCGCGCTTCAGCCTATTTTGCGCGTCGCGGCGCGAGTGTTGTGTTTTCGGCAAAAAGTGTGAACGGGCGGGTTGTGGCCCGCTGGGAAGTTGATGGTTTGTCTATTCCCGACGATTATCTCGCAGTGGCTACCGATTCCTCAGTTGCTGTGAATGACAGAATTGAAAAAGGGCTCGCCGCACTTGCACCTGATCCTTCAAACAGCCCAAATACTTTGTATGCGCTCATCAGTTTAATTATCTGGATTGATCTGGCGCATGCGTGTGAAACAGAATTTGAATTCAAAAATACGAACAATGGTTTCGTAACTGAACTGCGGCTCAAATAACACGGAGGTTGACTCATGCGTTCAATGGAAATGAACACTGCGTTGCGTTTGGCTTTTGCTGGTGTGGCTAGTTGTGTTTCGCTGCTGAGTGTGGGCAACGCTTTTGCAGATATTCGGATTTTTGCCGCAGGTGGTTTGACTAATCAAACTCCGGAAAGTGGTTCAACCGCCTCAACGAAGTCGCTCACGGGCGCAGAAGGTAAATTGGCCGCACACATTGATGTTTTAAGTCCTGTGCCGCTGTTGAGTGTTTATGTTGGCCCTGAACTCCACTTTGGTACCGCGCTGCGCGAATACGATGTTGAAATCGTCAAGTGGAAAGAAACAGTCAAAACAAATTCAGCTGGCTTGGAAGCTGGTCTGCATGTGGGTGCAATTCCACTCGTGACCTTGCAAGCCGGAGTGAATTACGGTTTTCCAACAGGTGGAAGCAAAGATATTGAAAAACCGAGCCTGACAAGCGGCACAACAACGGAGTCTGGAAAGGCATCCTCGGGTTCTGAAATGGGCGCAACGGTGCGCGCTTTGATCACACCCTTTCCTTTGACCCGCCTCGGTGTTGAATACAGTGTTAGTAGCGGAAAAGTGACTTATGAAACCCACGGCGAAATGAAATATAGCTATTGGGCGGCACGTGCTGTGTTCGGCTTGGCTATTTAATAATTCAGTTGAGTTTGAAAAAAGCCCCGCACTTGGAATCTTTCCGGTGCGGGGCTTTTTTTGTTTACATCAACAGGCCGCGTGGTTCGTTGACCTTAAAAGTGCGGGCCTTAATTAAGCGACTTCAGAAATCTCGATTCTCCGAACGACCGTGACTTTAATTTGTCCGGGAAATTGAACGTCTGTTTCGAGCTTGCGGCAGATGTTTTGTGCGAGTGGATCAATGTCCTTTTCTTTGATGCGACGGTTATCAACAAACACATGGACCTCGCGTCCTGCATGCATAATCGCCGAACCTGTGACTCCTTGAGCTTGGAAGCTTTTGATGACTTCCGCAATGCCTTCAATGCGCTTTTGGAATCCCTCTTCCATGTCGACACGAGCGCCAGGGCGCGCACCGGACATCGCATCGGCAGCTTTGAGAATATATGCATGCGGTGTTTCAACGACCTTGTCGTCGTGGTGTGAGAGCACGGTATCAACAACGTTCTCTGCTTCACCAAATCGAGTTGCGTAATCGCCGCTGATAACAGCGTGGCTGCCTTCGATTTTGTAATCAAGAACCTTGCCAATGTCGTGGAGAATTCCTGCCCGTTTCGCAAGCTTGGGATCGACGCCAACTTCATCGGCGAGCATGCCAGCCAGGCGGGCGACTTCCAACGAGTGATAATATTGGTTTTGTCGGTGGCTGGTGCGGTAATTTAGAGAGCCAATGAGCTTAAGAATTTCTGGATGCATGTTCTCGAGTCCCAAGACTTTGAGTGCGTCTTGTCCCATGCGCAGGACCTGGCGGTCGAGATTCTGCCGATGTTTTTGCAAAATTTGCTTCACGCGCTCGGGATTGAATTGGTTCCGACCAAACACTTCCTCAAGAGTCAGGCGAATCACTTCTTTGTCGACTCCTCCCCCTCCAGAAATTTTGATGGTGGGCGGCTCGCTGGATTGAGAATCTATGACCGCATCAAGCGCTGTGTCGGTGCCTTCGAGAAGTAAATGCACAAGTGGTGATTCTTCAGCGAAATGGCGCTCAACGACATCTTTCGACGGCGCCTCAACGTTGAAATTTGTTTTTGGCCAAATAAAACGTGGACTGTAGCGATTGTAGATATTTAGAAGCACATCGCGCGCGCCGCGTTGAGCTTCAGCCTTCAAGCGCTCTTGATTCTCGAGCATCCATTTAGAAATGCCGAGTTTCTCAGCATTGACCACTTCATCTCGAGTCAAATCTTCAAGGTCTTTGCGATTCACCGAGGTTTTGACGATGAGGCTCTCAATGAGAGATTTGTCGAGCTCGGCTTTTTGTTGGTCGATTTGATCAAGTTCAGGTGGTTTCAGATGACTTTGTTGCAAGCGCGCTGAGAGCTGCGACTCCTGGTTTTGAACTTCATTCCATTTGCGATCAATTTTGCTTTGTCGCTGATTCAATTCTCGCTCGAAGTCCTCATTAAAGCTTCTTACAATCGAGCGCTCTTCCTCGAGGCGCTGCGCATCGGCCTCGAGGTCTTCACGAGCAGTTTTGAGAGCTTCGTCGAGAATCGCGTCGCGCCGCTGTTTTGCGTTGCGGATGATTTGTTCTGCAGATTCTCCGAGGCCCTCGACAGCGCTTTGTGTTCTCAACACCAGGTGACGTGCGAGCCAAGCACCCAGTACGGCGCTCAGCAGCACGACGGCTGTTGTCAGGATGAGCGTGGAGGTTTCCATTTTTTGCCTTTCATAGGGTCTGGACCAAACGTCCAGCTCGACCCTATCATACAAAGCCGCAGCAAATGAAGGCGGCGTTTAAGCTAATCATAAGAGAAACCTTACCGATCCGGGAGTGAGAATCGTGCAGAAAGTGACCTTGCCTAGTCTTGAGGATGTCGGAAATATCGCACGGGCCGCGGGAAAATTGACCACGACCTATTTTCGTCGAGAGATTCAGGTGGACGAAAAGGAAGGGGATCTGGGCTTGGTGACGGAGGCGGATATCGCTTCTGAAAACTTCATAAAATCGGAAATCTTAAAGAATTTTCAGGGACATGTGATTTTGGGTGAGGAATCTGGTTGGAGTCAGAGCCTTCAGATTGGAGCAGCCTCAGGTCACCCGCTGACCTCTGATTTGCCTTCTCATGCCGATGGAACGGTGTTGTGGATCATCGATCCCATCGACGGCACCACGAACTTTTCGAAAGGCAACATTTATCATTGCATCTCGATTGCATGCGGGGTCGTGATCAATGGGCAATTTTCATGCAAAAGCGCCGCTATTTATCAGCCTGGAACCGAGGATTTATTTACCGCCGCCGAGGAACAAGGAGCCTGGATGAATGGGCGGCCCATGCGGGTTGGCGCGGGCAGCGAGCGGCGTCGCTGGAGCATTACAACCGGTTTTAGCTCCAACAAGGGGGAATCCCTGCACGGAGTGATTCGTTGCATTGAAATAATGCAGAATCGTGTTCTTGGAGTTCGCATCAATGGTGCGGCCGCACTTGATTTGGCGTTAACAGCGTCCGGTATTTTCAATGGTTTTTTTGAATCCAGACTCTCGCCTTGGGATATGGCTGCGGGAGAGTTGCTTGTGAAAGAGGCAGGCGGACTTGTGGTTAACTATGAGGGCCAGCGGTTCGATGTTCTAAAAGACAAGAACATAGTCGCTGGCCCAGAGCATGTTGTCGAAGATATGCTTGAGATGATCTCAAGCGTAAAGGCTGAGCTTAGAAGTAGCGTTTGGCCATAGCATCAAGCCCAAGTGGCTTGATCTTGCTCGCCTGACCCGCCTGACCAAATTGGACCATCCGTTCAGCAACTACTTTCTGCATCGCAGCGCGGGCAGGGGCCATGTACTTGCGGAGATCAAATTCAGCAGGATTTTCTTGGAAAATCTTGCGAATAGCGGTGGTCATTGCAAGGCGATTGTCGGTGTCGACGTTGATTTTTCGGACGCCGTTGCGGATGCCTTCCTGAATTTCTGAAACCGGAACGCCCCATGTGGCCTTCATTTCGCCGCCGTATTTGCGGAATTCTTCTTGCAGGTCTTGTGGCACTGAGCTCGAGCCATGCATGACAAGGTGCGTATTCGGGCATTTTTTGTGGATTGCTTTGATACGCTCCACATTCAAAATATTCCCGTCTGGTTTGCGGGTAAATTTGTAGGCGCCATGGCTTGTGCCAATCGCAATCGCCAATGCGTCGACCTTAGTGTCCTGAACAAACCGAGCCGCCTCGTCTGGGTCGGTCAATAATTGGTCATGCGACAATTTGCCCTCAAAACCATGGCCATCTTCCTTTTCTCCTTCGCCGGTTTCGAGTGAGCCCAAGCAGCCCAATTCTCCCTCAACGCTGACACCCATCGCATGTGCACACTTCACCACTTCGCGGGTGATTTGCGCGTTGTATTCGTATGTGGCGGGCGATTTTCCGTCTTCCATTAATGAGCCATCCATCATCACACTTGTGAAGCCATTGCGGATTGCAGACAAACAGGTGGTGAGTGAGTTGCCGTGGTCTTGGTGAACACAGACAGGGATATCTGGATAGAGTTCAACAGCCGCAAACATAAGATGACGCAAAAATACGTCGTTCGTGTAAGAGCGGGCGCCGCGACTGGCTTGGATAATCACTGGGCTGTTGGTTTCCTTTGCAGCTTCCATGATGGCCTGGATTTGTTCCAGGTTGTTAACGTTGAATGCAGCCACGCCGTAGGTGTTTTCGGCGGCGTGATCGAGAAGCTGGCGCAGGGAAATAAGAGCCATGGACGTCTCCTTTGTGAGGGCTTGCCAAAAATCATTGGGGCTTCATAGCATTGTCCGCGCCCTGCTGGCAAAACAGGAGTTCAAGAGACCTGGAAGGATGTTGGCTATGAATCGAGACTCACACTCAGACTCAGAATTACGCAAATTCAAACTCACTGAACCTAAAGAGGCTTATGCTTGCCCGATTTTTAAAGTTGAGGCCCGCGAAGCAACCAGTCACGACGGACAGCACCAGCGATCGATGTACACAATTCGCTGTTCTCAATGGGTAAATATTGTTCCGGTGACTGCCGATGGCCACATTGTAATGGTTGAGCAGCACCGCTTTGGAACTAATACAATTACTCTAGAGACCCCGGGCGGCGCTGTTGACCCGGGCGAACACGATTTAACAATGGCCGCGCTGCGAGAGCTCGAAGAAGAAACTGGCCTTACGAGTCAGCGGGTTTTGTCGCTGCCTGGGTTTGCTCCAAACCCAGCCATTCAAGGCAATCGAATCACCTATTTTATCGCCTTTGATTGCCAGCCACTCAGTGTTCCACGCAATCATCATGATCCCTTCGAAGAGATCCGCATTCGCACTGTTCCAATCGAGGAAGCGTTAATGATGGCCCGCTCGGGGCAAATTCAACACGCTCTTGCAGCTTTGGCATTGCTTGTTGCTGAGCCTTATCTTCGCGCACGTATGAAGGCTTAGCGTTGAGCTGAGTTCTTTTACTGGGCTTGGATTTTTGGCCGGATTAGAGTCGGTCTGATCCCGAAAAAGTCGCTTCCAAAGAGTCGGCAATATTGCCAATCGACAGCCGAGCACCCACAAGGAGAGTGTCGATACCGAGTTGGTGGGCAGGAAGATCATAAAAAGGGTCGTTGCCAATCATCACCGTCGATTCAGGTGCTCCGCCAATTTTGCGCAGAGTCTCTTCAAAGAATGCGGTGTGTGGTTTTGTTGACTTCATGACGTCCCAAGACGTGACCAGATCAAAGTCATGCAAGTAGAGATCTGAGGCTTTGAGACGAAGTTCAATCTCTCGTCTCCCAAAGATCGCGTTTGTGGCAAGCGTGACGTGCCTGCCTGTTGCATGGAGAAGATCGAGTAATCTGCGCGCGTGTGACTCTGAATGAAGAAACAGACAGATGAATGGATAATCGGAATCAAAAAAGCGACCAGCAAAACGTTCAAGCTTCTGTCTAGTCACATTGAGCTCACGCGCCAGTGTTTCAAAAAAAGCGTCTTCATTGTTTTCGTATTGATGTTGCGACAAAACAATACGAATTGTTTTGTTTACGGCGCGATAAAGCTCGCCATACGAGCCCAAAGCGCTTAAGCGCAGGAGAGCGAATACAGCAAACAAGTTGTGGAACAATGCTCCGGGCTGACCAATAAGCGTGCCATCCATATCAATCAGGACGTGAGTCTTTCCCGTCCACCATTCTGGTGCCAGGCTCACTCGGCTCCGAATTTTCTTCAGCTGTGCTACGCTTTCGCGAGCAGCGTCTCGTTTAGAAGGTCCTCTGCGCAATGCCATGTCGACGTCCTCTCTTAGGACGCTATCCTCTCATAGGATCCGCAGAACCACCAATGGCAAAGCTGTGAACTAGCAGGCAAGATTGACGGGAGTTCCCGGCCTTTGCGAACCCACCGTGCAGTAGATTTCCTCAATTAACTTTTGTTCCAACATATTCGTCGGCGCAAGATTGTAGAGTCTGAGAATGTTCTCTCCCTCGCTTCCTGACAACCGTCCCGCACGCTCAAGCCCTTTAATTAAGAAATAGAGGCTCTGGATTGATGTGTTTTCGCCTATGCAAGTTTGCATTTTTTCAATGCCAGCTTTGATGTTCCCTTGGGCGAGCATGAGATAGCCATGCAGGACCGCAGTTTCGGCTGGGACTTTTTGGCTTCCGTCATAAATATCCAAAGCAGCTTCAAGGAGACTCTGTGCCTTGCGAAAGTTAGTACCGTGAAGTGCGAGTTTCAGAGCTTCGAGTTCAAAAAGCTTTGAGCGAACATGCTTGTCTTCCACTCCAGCCTTCACCGCGATATCAAGCCATTCATCCACAAGCGGCCATTCCATTGCTTGGCTGTACATGCGTGCGATACACATTGCCAAATGTGAGAAAGTCCATTTTGCATTGCCCGTTTGCAGAAGCATTAAAGTTTGTTGAGCTGCCAGGCGTGGCTGGTAGCTTGCACCAACTTTGCTGAAGAACTCAATGACGTTTTCATTTTTCTCATTGAGCATGAAAAGAATCTTGCCCAAGATAAACGAATATTCAGACAATCCAGATTGCAGAGCTTTGCGTCCATGCTCAATGAATTGACTGATCATCTCCTCTGAAAGTGCATTTTGTTGTCCGCTCAGATGAGAATCGAGGACTGAATAAACAGCTTCGCCAAAATATGGATCGCTGTTCTTGATTGCAGAAGGAACTGCAAGCCTGAGTGCAACCAGCAGATACTGAGCACTCCACGGATTAACCTTCAATGACCTGTCGATTTCCTGTTTGGCTTCGTCGGTTTCTCCAACAGACAAGAGTGCACTGGCCCGCGCCCAATGGAGTTCACTCCGCTGTTGAGTTGTCAGTCCTTGAATTTCGTTTGTCTTGCGAGCAATTTCTTGCGCCGAGAAAAATTCCTTATTTTTAATGAGGAAGTTTAGGTAGCGAAGAACTGACTCTACATTCAATGAATCGAGTTCGTACATCATTGAAAAGTGATGTTTGGCTCTCTCATTAATTCCAAGACGCGAGAGCATCTCGCTCATGTAAAAATGAATTTCTGCGTCATCATTCGTGTCCTGCAGAGCTTCTTGCATCAGTTGAAGAGCCACTGCAGCTTGATTCTTTGCGAGAGCGTCGCGAATTTTGTTTTTCCGCTCCATGTACGGACGAATTGCTACGGATGCCAGCGTGAGTTCACAAAGGAGTTGGCAGAATCTTATTTCTGGATTGCCTGCATGATTCAGATAAGTCGTTTTGAGGCACTCTTTCAATGAAAGAGAAGCATAATGCGCCACGCAATGAGCTGCGGTTTTACTCGCCAAATCAAGGGGTGTATCTTTTGCAATCAAAACAGAATAAAGGCACAAGCGGGCCAGATTTGGCAATCCATACTCTTCGGCGATTTGTCCGATGAAGGCTATTTGCGCAGGACTTTTCGGCGATTTTTTGCATGCAATTGCAATATTCTCAGCTTCACGTCGACATGCCTCTGCCGCAGAGACGTTGGCATCAAGCTTGTACGCATTCATCGCGCCAAGCAGGCAGAGAATTTCAATTTCAGGTGGCACCTCTCCGCGTTGACGCTGCATCCAATCCGCGAGCGTGCGCAGAGCTGCTATTGCATGCGAACTTTCTCGTTTTTCAATGAAGTGTTTGTAAAGCCGAATATGTGTCTCATAGGTTCCATGCACAAGAAATTTGTCGAGCTGTTCAAACTTCTCAGCATAATCGTTTGTGCTCTCAGGCAGTGCTCCAATCTGTTGGAGTTCAGCCATTGTTGCCAAAACGGCAAGCGAATTCGGATTTAACTGATATGATCTCGTCCAAGCATCGACAGCTTCTTGCAGATGGCCCGTAAGTTCGAGAGCACATCCCAGCACGAACCAAGCAAAGGAGTTGAGAGGTTGGCGGTCGCGTAATCTCAGAGCAGCACTCAGAAGCGGGTGCTGAGGAACGGAAATTTCAGATTGATGACTCAGTTCTACTGAGCTTTGCCCAAGAACGAGTTCTTTGTCAGAATCTGCGGACGCATCCGGCAGAGTTGGGATATTGGGTGGAACGGCGTCATCTGGATAAGTCGGCGAGCGTTCGATGCGCCAACCTCGAGACGAAGGCAGCGACGTTGGTGGACGGCTCGATTCCCATCGTGACAGCAATTGACGGGTTGCTTCATCATTGCCACTGACTTTTCGTTCGCTGAATGCCTCATTTTCAGCATCAAGAGCGACGACATCTTTTTGCCGCATACGCTGAACATCGATTCGTGGTGGAGGCTCTTCCTTCAAAAAAGTCGAGTCATCCGACGTCAATTCTTCTTGGCGGATTTGACTCAACAGAAATGCCGCTTCAATAGCCGTGTGCTCAGGATTTAATCCGCGCAGTCGTTTGTATTCCTCAACAACATCTGTGAGAGCTTCTGTCCGGCAAGCAACTTCAATTCTGCGGAAGTGAATTTCAGCATCATTCCAAAACATGCTGGCCAATTGAGCCAATTGTCGACTCGCTGCCTCGAAGTCTTGAACGAAGATGAGTTTGTTTACTTCGGAAAAAAGCGTCGTCTTGTATGCAAGTTTCGCGGTAAAGCGGCGATAGCGTGCAAGCCGCTTGAGACGGTTCAGGTTTTCCCGTCTGGCAGCGCTAAGCTGGTTGTTGTGTTGTCTAGACTTCGTCCTTGAGCGTCTTGACACCATGAGAAATCTCCAATCAAGAGAGCGGGCACCCACTCTTTTCATCGGAGCCTCATCGTGGAACTGAAGGCAAAAAGTCTGCGTCAGACTTGGGTTTTGTCAGAAGAAACTCAGCTAAGATTGGGAAAAGCGATGGGTTACGGATCAGTGGGTATAGCCAGGACCCATGAAAAAATAGCCGGCGACCAGGAAGAAGATCACGACAAGAAGCGGAATGAGGAATTCTCGGCGCATTCCAAGAATATAATTTTGTTCCTTTTTTCCATGCAGGAGTAGCTCGAGGTCTTTTGGCGCGCCTGAAGCGGGCGGTGGATCGAAATGATGCAGGCTAGATGCAGGCTTGTCGGCTGCCGCTGACACATTTGGGGGTGCGGTTCTTGGGGGAGGCGCCGTTTTCGGCGGTGGTGGCAGCTGAGTTTGAAGATTCGTCGGCTGAGGTGCTTCGGTTTTGTTCACGACCGGGTTCGGTGGAACAGATTTCTGCAAATTTTGTGGTGCATTTTGATTGGCGGCCTTCTCTTCCACTGCAATTTTTGCCGGTGCTTCCACGACCGGCGGCGCAGGTGGCGCGGGTGGAGCAGGCGGAGCCGCAGGTGGTGGTGGTGGTGGCACAGGCGGTTTTGCTGCCGCTGCTTGTGGTGCCGGTGGCGCAGGTGGAGCAGGCGGAGCCGCAGGTGGTGGTGGTTTTACAGCTTCCTGAGGCAGAGCATCATTTTTCTGTTGTGTGTTTCGAAGAATCGCGTCTTCAGAAACAGAGGAGACATCATCAGTCGATTTGTCACTCTCATGAGCACTATTTAACAGTGTTTCAAGCTTAATTGAGGCTCTCGAGACAACAGGAAGTATTGCCGTTGCTTCACCCGTTTCAGATCCTGGGTGATAAAAGCTCTTTTCGATTTCCGTAAGGTAACGGTCGAGACGGCGAGCGATTCGCCGAAGAATCAGCTCTTCAGACTCTCTTCTCTCAGTGCCCCTCTGCATTGTCTTACTGCTCTCCACATGACTCTCGTTCGATACCCGGCAAGCGTATCACCTGAGCATGGAATTGACAGCCCTTCCGGCAAGATAGAGTTGTTGAATTGTCACATTGGTGGATTCGATTGCCATTGAATTGGCATCGAGGAGAACCGCCTCGATCGGTTACACTTGAGCGATTGAATTCGATGAAAGCGCTTCGAGGGATCAACTCTTTCGAACAAGGCTGAGGGTAGGACGCCGGTATGCAAAAAATTTTGGGACTCGACTTTGGAAGCTACAGCATTAAAGCCGTAGAGATTACCCACACATTTAATGCCTACAAGGTCGAGCGATTTTACGAAGTCGCAGTGCCTGAAATTGAAGGTCTAAATCCTGAACTTGTTGAGTACACTGCGATTCGGCAGTTGTTCAATGAAAACTCAATTGAGGTTGATCGAACCTTCACGGCAATGAATGGTTTGATGGTGTCAACCCGCACATTCAATTTTCAAAACGTTAAGAAGCGCGATATTCCTCTGGTAGTGCAAAACGAGCTTGAAGCCAATGCGCCATTCAATCTTGAAGATACAATTATCGATCAGCAGATCATCGACACGGTTAATGGAAATACCTCCGTGCTGTCTGCAATGTGTCGCAAAGAAAATATTGAGGCCTTTCTTGGAGCGCTCAAGGAACTTGAAATTGAGCCAAAGGTTATTGACATTGATTACCTCACGTTCATTAATCTCTTTCCGTTTTTAAACTCTGAGAAGAGCCTCCGCACTGAGCCTTCAACATCAATGCGATTGCCCGTTTTTGACTACGGACAGCAATGCAAACTTATCCTCGATATTGGTCACATGAAAACCGCGATGATTCTTGTTAACAACAATAGATTTGTTGCAGCCAGAACCATTCGTATGGGTGGTCGTTACATCACTGAAATGCTCTCAAAAGGCCTTGGCGTCACCTACGGCGAAGCACAGCGATTGAAACATGCTGTCAGTTACCTGGAGTATAAGCCAGATGCCAAGGCTGAAATCGGACAAGAAGCGGAATTTGCGGTTGCTCAGCAGATGGGCTTGGCAGCTACGGACATTGTCAAAGAAATCATCCGAACTCTTCACTCGTTTAAGGCGCAGGAAAGACTCGTTCCAGCGCAGATTCTCGTGACCGGTGGTACGGCTTGCATTAGGAACATCATCCCATTCCTGGAAGAAGCAATTGAATTGCCGATCAGCATGATGAGTTTTGATGCAGAACGTCTGAAAGTTGATGAAGCCGATGATGACAAAACTCCAATTCTTTCGCAGGCCCTCGCGATTGCGCTGCGTGGAGTTCCAGGAAAGCTGCAATCTCAGATCAATCTCCGAAAAGGTGAGCTTGCGCTTGTCGGTAGTTACGATTCGGTCTTCAAGCAAATTTCGAATATTTCACTATTGGCATTTGGGCTGGTGATTTGTCTTGTTGGAAGTTATGCGCTGCGGTGGTGGCTTTATACCGATCATATTGAGGCGCTCAAGAAACAATTTCAGGTTGAAATTAAGCAGACCCTTGGAAATGAACCTAAAGAGCTAAAGAATATCGCTACTCAGGCAAGCTGGGATCTAAAACGTTATTCAGACAAAGCATTCCAGTTGATGGATGAGGACTCGCGCTCAAAGAAAGCGGCTATCGATAATTTCCTGGGATTGAGAAGCGCTGTTCCGCTGAAGGTACTCCGGGACCTCTCGAACTCGGTTGAGAAAAAAATCACTCTCGATTTAACTAATTTTCACGTCCACTCCTCTGGTCAAGTTGATATCGAAGGTGAAACCGTTGACCTTGCAACAGCGGAAGAAATTGGATCAATTATCAAAACCGTTCCGAGTCTACAAAATTTGAAAGTCAACAACCCCGAGCGTGTTCCTGGGTCTGACAAAGTTAAGTTTAGTATGAACGCAACTGTGAAAGAGGTGAACTGAAATGAACGCAGGTGCGACCGAATTTCCGGAATCGCAGCAGGGTGGAATTCCTCGCTGGCTTCTCCCTGTTCGAGAAATTATCTTTGGAAAACAAAATGAACGCATCGAATATTTCATGGACAGCTATTTCAAACTTCCTCCGGAAGGACGAACGGCTGTCATTGCGGGAGGCTTCCTGCTCGCGGGCCTGATAGTTTTTGGTTTTATTGGTCTTTATTTGTCGGCACTCAGCAATCTCCAATCGCGGCTCGATGAATCATTTCAGGCAATGAATAAGCTTCGTGCAAAGCAAGTTGAGTACTCTGTGACGAAGAAAAAGTTTGATGAGCTTGACCGAAGGATTTCGGGAGTGACCCAAAGCCAGCAAATCCTCTCCTTACTTGAGACGAAAGCGAAATCACTCGAGCTTCAGATCAGCAGCAACACAAAAACAGACAAAGCATCGAGCGAGAAAGATTTTATTCGCGGCACGCTGTTGGCTGAGAAATATAAAGCAACGCGTTCAGAGTTTCGTGTTTCGAATGTGAGTTTGAAGAAGATTATTGATTTTGTTGTTGCAATTGAAGGTGACGATAAGCTTTTGCGAGTCAGCGATTTGCGTATCAAAGGGCTCTATCAAAATAAATTATTTTTTGATGCGACTTTTGCAGTTGATGGAATTGAGTTGAAGAAATAATTCTGGTCAGGAGTCAATTGATAATGGAAACAACCGAACCGAAAAGCAGTCTTGTCGCAGAAGACATGCCTGTGCTCGTCGCGGAAAAAGACGCCGATTCCGAAGCAGAACTCTCTCCGCGCCGCTCAACTCTATTCAATTCCGAAACTTGGACAGGCAACATGTCGCCGCGACTGAAAAAGTCGAAGCGGGCGCGAGCTGTCTTGACCTATTCAGTTTTCGGAGTGATTTCATTCATCGTTTTTCTCTATGTCTCTTTTCCATTCAATGTGGTTAAGGAAGTTGCCGTCAGCAATGTGAATGAGATTTTCATTCAAATGAAATCTCCCATGCGTCTGTCTGTTGCTAGTTTCAGGCCGCGCTTTCCGCTTGGATTGAATTTTGAAGACATTCAATTGAGCAACGTAAATGATCCTTTGGCGAATGTGAAAATTGGAAAGGCCTCTGTGTCTATTGGCGTGATACCTCTTTTCTGGGGCAGTGTTTCGACTAATTTGAAGCTCACACAATCGGGCGGAAGCTTGGAAGTTGATTCTTCACAGAGTATTCGATCGCTCACAAAAATGGGCAGCGTTCGTGGCGCGCGTCTTCCACCCGGAAATTTTCGAGTTGATTTCTCAAGCTTTGAAATTAAACCTTTCATTGCGAACGCACTGGCTTACGTGCGTTCGAGCAATGATCCTTCTCTGCAGACCATTCAATCATTTCTGCGCACAGAGGTGAGCGGGCAGATTTCCGGAGTTGTTAAAGTTTCTCTGCCTGATCCGGGTGAGTCGTTTGATAAAGCCTTGGCTGATATTGATTTAAAGATTGGCAAGGCCTATTTCGAACTCAAAGATGAAAATCTTGCCATTCCCCGACAAGAGTTTACGGAATCAAGAATCAAGGCAAAGTTAAACAAAAAATCACTAGAAGTTTTGCAAGAAACCAAATTTATCGCAAATGATCTTGGGGTGGAACTCGCGGGGCGTATGAATATTTCCGATGCTCTTGATATCACTGACGTGAAGCTGAATCTTGGTTTGGCGTTGCGTGGAAAAATTGAAGAAAACTTCAAAAACTTGCTCCCGATTCTTCTCAAGTGCGAAACCTCGAAAATGATCGCTGGTAAAATGAACGTTGAGCTCAGCGGTAATTTTGCAGCTCTCAGTTGTCATTAACAGCACAAAAAAAAGGGGTTCACAATGCTTTTACGGCTTGGCGTGGTATGTCCGACATGGCTCCGAACTTCTTTGATGTTGCTCGTTCTTTGCATCACTGTTCAAACACGACCTGTCTTTGCAGCACAGACAGCAGAAAAGCAGTACGATTGGGACGAAAGCAGCGTTCCAAAACTTGGTTCTGGCGTTCCTTTGTCAGCCAAGAACTTGCTCGAAACTGAATTTTTTTCTGGAGTTCGTGATTACCAAATCGGTGATGAGTGGGGGAAGCGCCCCGTTGATGTCACGCACCTACCTCAACAGAGTCCTGCTTATGTGCGGAGCGTTGGTGCAACCGCATTCTTCAATTCAGCCACCTCATTTTATCTCGGACGTTTTGGCAACGCACATGTCATGGCGACGAACCACCACGTCCTTGAGTCTGAATCGGGATGCACAGGACACATGGTCAATTTTGTTCTTCGTAAAAAGAAGTATTATTGCACAAGCATGATCGGAAGCTGGCCTGAAATTGACCTTGCTCTCTTCACAATTGATGTGCCTGCGGCTGAATCGGATTCATTAAAGATATTGGCGGGCAATTTTGATTTTTATTCGTCTCTGTCTGAAGACACTCCTCTCATCACGGCTGGCTTTGGGATTGCCGGAAATGGCAACCGTCAGATGATGGTCAATGAAAACGCTGACTGCAGAGTCATGTCGGGAACGGATGAGTTTCACTTGATGGCTGATCCGGATAAGTACAATCCAGCGGATTACAGCGCCTGGTCGTTTGCAACGGGTTGCAGTGTTTCACATGGTGATTCGGGTTCAGCAATGGTAAACCGCAAAACAGGTGCAGTCGTGGGGCTCTTGTGGACAGGAGCAATCCCGAAAGAGGAACGCATTCAGCATTCGAACTATCTCAGGTCCTTGCAAAGTTCAAAGGGCGAAGAGATTTGGACATTGCTGACCTACGCTGTTCCTGCGCAAAAGATAGCTGTTAAATTGAAAGCGCTTTTAGCTTCCGGTGAATTAAAGCCAGAACATCAGCTGATTGTTAAAGAGCTGCTGACTAAATAAAAGTCTTGGCACAGACCGAAGCGTAGTTAACAGCACCATACATTCAATTGACGAAGACTCTGTCCTGAAGCGCGGGAAGCCGAGTGCGTGCCGAATGAATGGCTTCTATGGAGATCTCGACATTCAACACGCCAACCTCTTCATCGAGGCATTTGATGACGTTGCCCCAGGGATCTACGACCAGGCTGTGACCCCAGTTGCGTTTGCGCCCTTCCGAGTGAAAGCCTGTTTGATTGCATGCGATGACAAAACATTGGTTTTCAATTGCCCGGGCTCGCAATAACACTTCCCAATGATCTTTACCTGTTTGGTGTGTAAATGCTGCGGTAATAAAGAGTGCATCAAGCGGTCCGGAGCGATTCATTTCGCGACGAACAATTTCGGGAAATCGTAGATCATAGCAAACGATATTCATGCATTGCCATGAGTCCGTTCCATCTTGGATCGAAAACACACTCGATTCTTTCCCCTGTGCGAAAACATCCGATTCACAATAGAGTGGTTGTCCTTGTGGGTCGCGCAAATTGAAGAGATGAATTTTGCGATAAACATCTATCAAGGCGCCGTCGGGTGAGAAAACGGTTGCTGTGTTATAAACTTTATTGGCTTGCTCAGAAATTTCAGCGTGTGTTCCGGCGACAAGGAAATGTTTTGAAGCCTTTGCCCAGTGTGAAAGTTTACGAAAAATTCCTTCGCCAAGATGGTTTGCGCTTTGAAGCCGGAGGGTGTCACTCCCCATGACAGCAAATACTTCTGGAAGAAGGGCTACGTTTGCCGCGTTTTCCTGAAATTTGAGTGTCGAGATGAGAGATTCAAGTTGCGCGATGTTCTCTTCGAGGATTGCCCCCGGGTTTGTCTGAACACAACTGATTTTCATGCTTCGCCCGCTTTAATGCTGTGACTTGAGATAATTCCGCAAGCGTTCCTCGGGCGTAGAGCCAGCTTGTTGGTCGACGCTGGTTGCAATTGATCCCACAGAACTCAATCCGGAGTTTGGGGTGGACATTGCATTTGAGGCACTCTTGCTACCTTGCAAAGCGTTGTAGATCGTTAGAGCGTCAGAGTCACTCATTTGGTCGACTTTTTCTGCAGAAATTTGTCCTGAGCTGGTGTCACCCGCAGCCTTCTTGGCAACCGTCACAGCAAGTGTTGTTTGCGCAACTGCAAGTTGGTAATTCTGCTCATCAGTGCGTTGCGCCACGGGGATGCTTTCAAGCGCACTCACAGCCGCTTTCATGTTGGTGACATTTTGTTCCGAACCGTCAGGAAGCGCTCCGCTGACCGTGCTCCAACTGGATTGTCCGTTTCCACCACTAGACATGGAAGTTCCAATTTTCAGCAGGTCGACGCCCGACTTTTTCAAATATGCATTGGCAAGCATCGAGCGCGCGGTCATGTCGTCGGGATGGTCTTTGAGGTAGTCATTCAAGCTTTCAATTGCAGTTTCAACATCTCCTGCCTCAAGCGCTGCTTTTGCTTTGTCGGAGTCCGATCTCTTCACCGCATTTCTGAAAACATTTTCGCTCCCACAGGAGCTGAGGATTACAACTGACTGCCCTGCGACGAGGATGAGCAATGAGTAAGAAAGAAGTTTTCGGTTTGGTGAAAGTCTCATTTTGTCCACCCCACGCTCACTCGTCCATAGTAACTGCGGCTTTTGTTGTCGCCCGGATATTTGCCTAGCTCCTCTGCAAAGATTCCGGCATCCAATCGGATGATCTTAGTGTTGAAAAACATGCCATACGTTGAGTAACCCTGGTTTAATCCGCCGAGAACGCCGAGCACTCCCGAGAAAGTCACTTCTGCGCCGAGATGAAGGCGTTTGTAGAAATTCTCTTGTGATTTGTTCAGAACATCGGTCACATCGATAGACAAACGCGAGTGACTGTTCTTAGTTCCCGGCTGGAGCGAAAACCCAACATCAACAGTTTGGAGTTCTTTGCTTGGCTGTTTGTCTTCTGATTTGCCACCGACGTTGTAGGTCATGCCAATGTTGCGAGCCACAAGTGCGAATTCAGGTGACGATTCGGCATTGGGAGTGATCAACACTCCAACATGAGCCCCCACTGCAGTTCCACGTTTCAGAGCATCATTGATGACTGACGAACCATCTGATCCGGAAAACTTACTTTGTGCATCCAAGGCTGACACAGAAAGTTTTGCTTCAGCTTTCTGAACAACAAGACCCGTGATTCCGATGTGTAAAACGTTGGATGAAAAACTCCGTCCAATTCCATAGGCCGCACCAATGCGCACATCCGACTGAACGGAAGCCACTGGAAGCCCAGAAACGGCATCATTTTTGATTCCAATTTGCAAGTTCACTCGTTCGAATAATCCGAATGCCGTTCTTCTGAAGCTGGCACCGGTTGCATTTTGAATTGCCAATGAAACCGGATGCCCGAGCACGCTTCCTATAACATCAAGCATGTCCTTGTTCGCTTTGATGTCTTTATAAATACCCAAGCCGTTTTGGCTCGCTTCAACCTGGGGGTTGAGGATAATAATTTCACCAACGATTTGCGGAGTTCGAGCAAGGTTCGCAGGGTTGTAGAACAAAGAGTCGACGCTCATGACATCGGTAAGTCCGGCATTTCCCGAACCCAACATTTGTGCCGACGTGTATTCCCGCTGGAGCCCGTCTGCGAACGCTGGTGTTTGCGAAGCGACGCCGACCAGCGATAAAAGCTGGGCGGCTCTTCGACGTGTTGGCCAGCGCATCCGAGTCATAGTTCCCCCGAAGGCAAATCAGAACACTGTAAAGATCGGCTTGCCTGGGAAAAAAAAAAGGCCACCCGTCAAATCGCTTGCGGGGAGCTTCGAAAAGTTTAAAAAAACACGGACTTTTAGCGGGTTATATTGAAGGGAACCTGTCCTGGGACCGGGCGAAATGGAACCACATCAGCGGCTTCTCCCAGATTGGGGCGCTCAAGACGGTCAATCTCGAGCTCTTTTGCAAAAATCGTGCTGAGCCCAAGCCACCGCTCAACCGCGGGCATCACACGGCCAACCAAGACGTGGCAGCTGTCTTTGCATTGGGAGTGAACAGCAAGAAGAGTTGCATCTTCAACGCACTGAGCAACTTTGTCGAGTTCGTGCAGGCAGTCTTGTGCTGTTGCACTGAGTTCAAGAGGAGAGCGTTGCAGAAGGTCGAGTGGATGCGCTCCGAGGGTCAAAAATGTGTGGCAGTCTTTCAGAAGATTTTCAATTTCCTTCTCGGCAAATGAATTCGCATCCCAGAGTTTCAAAGTTGTTACCTTGATATCAAAGATGAGAAGTTCTGCCATCTCTTGGGCAACCTGGAGACTTTCGAAAGACAGCTGAGCTGTGTTTTCAATTCGCGCCTCAACCACATCAGCGTCAGTAAGAGCTGGCAGTGCAGCGAGTGTTTCGGCGTTTTCTAAGTCAACTTCAACGCCACCAATCAGTAGTGCCGTTAAGCAGCTCGCACTTCGTGCTGCAATCCCGTCGAGTTTGTCGACCAGTGCTTGAAGTTGTGTTTCCTTTTGCAGGAGCGCCAGGCGTCTACCGTTAACACGCACATCAGCCATTGTTTACCTCCCCTCACAGTGAACGTATTGGCATTGATCAAGCCTGCCGCCGAGTTTCATTTCTCTTCTGAATTTGAGCCATCAAACTATGGGCACGGCTGTTCATTGGGTCAAGTAAAAGAATATTTTCCATCAGCTTTGTTGCTTCTTCAAACTTGCCGGCTCTAAACGCGAGTCCACCGAGCGTGAAAATCATGTTGATATCGTGTGGATGCTGGCCAACGTAACGCGAAACAACTTCTTCAGCTTCGTTGAAGACTTCTGTGTCGTACGAGAGTTTGACAAGATTGAAAATGGCGACTGTGTTTTCAATATTCAAATTGCAAGCGCGGCTTGTCCAGCGACGAGCTTCTTCAAGTTCTCCGAGACCTTCAAACGCAAGCCCCAAGCCGAGGCTCGCCATGTCGTCGCGCGGAGAGAGCCCGACAGCTTTTTGGAATTGAGGAACAGCCACGTTGTAATTGTGTTGCTGCAGTGCAACAGTCCCAAGGCCAATCAGCGACTTGCCGCAATAAGGATCAAGTTCCAGGGCCCGAGTATAGTTCGCTGTTCCATTTTCCAAATCGCCCAACTTGGTGAAGCAGTCGCCAATGTAACGGAACAAGTTCGCACGTTGGGTTGTTGTCAGTTCGGCAAAATTGAATGCCTTGTTGATAAGATGGATTGCATCCAGATATTGCTTGCCTTGGATGGTTCGTTCAATTTGGTCGAAAATCGCGTCGGTTGAGTGACCTTCTTGGAGCTGTGGTCCCGCCAAAGCATTGAAGATAATTTTATTAAATTCTTCTGCGGCCTGCTCAAAGTTAAGTTCATTCTCAATTGCTTTAAACGCAGCTCGGCGCACATTGGCGAGCTTTTCTCTCTTCTCAATTGATTCAAACATAACCCGTGTGAGGCTGTGGATGTTGCCGCCCGCAAAGGTTTTGTAGAAGCGGCCAGCGAATTCGCCTGCCCAGCCAAAGCCATTTGAAACAATCGTGACGCCGCAGGCAAGGCCGCAGAGAATGTCATATGTTGTGTCCAAATAACGTTGCGGACTTCCGTTCGATGGAGCCAGCGGGCTGTGAATTAACACATCACACGCCGCAATCAACGGAGAGAGCTGATTCCCCACCAGCAATTTGTTTGCAGACTCATTTGGATTGAGGAAGAAAACATGATCTTCCAATTGTAGATCCACAACAGCTTGGCGAACATCTGCACTCGAGTTTCCTGTGCTACAGAAAAGGAGTTTGACTTTGCCAACAAGCTTGTTGTGGCTTTGAATCATGCTCTTGAAAGCATAAACAGTATCGAGAGCGCCTGAGTCAATTTCAAGTGGACCTGTTTGCAAAAAGATAAAGTCGTTAGCGGCAAGGCCGAGCGCTTTGCGAATGTCGCGCTTGTTTGTTTCCCATTTTTCCAAATTAAAGATTTGAGTATTCACACCGCGATTGATTCTTCGAATCCGCTGAGGATTCACTTCTTCAAGATACGCCCACGTTGCACCTTCTTTGTCCAACGAAATGATAGCATCGCAGGTCTTAAGAACTTCCCGACGAACGGTTTTTTCGCGGGTCATCTGCGGTGGAAGTGAAGCGTAAGGAGTTGCTCGCCACAACCCCAACGTTGCTGGAGGACGCGGCGCATTTTGCCATACCAACAATCTGTTTTGCAGCGACCGGCGCGCTTTCATTGCTTGATAAGTTGAAAGTGATGCCTCGCCCACGGCTACAACAACTGCAGCATCGCGGATTTCATTTTCCAAACCGCCCAGGAAGGATTTGTTCTCAAGAGTTGTCTCAAGCGTCTTGCATTTGAGTGCAACAGGAATGGTGGCGAGATTGCAGGTATCAACAAAGGTCTGGAACGCGCGTTCTTCGTTGTGAGCAGTGAGAACAACGCCTTCAAGGCCAATGCTTTTCACCACCGCGTTCCAAATCTCAAGTTCGCAATGGTGTGGCAACATGGGTGCCACAAACGCAACCTTCTTGCCAATTTGAGCAACGCGAGTTGTATTTTGTTTTGAGGGCTGATTTTGCTCAGGCACCGATTTCATCTTTTCGATGATGTCAATTAACTGTTCACCATTTGGAACGACTTTAAGCGTATCCAACTTCGAGGGACGCGGTGTGTCCTTTTGTGTTGGAGCGGATGTGGTCGTCTTCTTATCCGAGGCTGCAATATTCTTTGCTTTCCCGTTTGCAGCCTGGTTTTTCTTGTCCACCTTCAGCATCCTTACTCCCCCCGATACTGAGCCGTTTGTGCGTATGCAGATACAGTTTTTTTCACTGCAAAAGCATGTGTCATTTGCTCTTTGACCCGCTCCAATTCCTTTTGCAGCAAGGCCATAAAACCTAAATCATGTTCGCGCAGGAGCTCTTTAAGTTCCTCGCGCATGGACAGGGTTGTGCCGGCACTTTTCATGCCTTGTCCCAACGTCGAAACCATCCGCTGACGCAGTTTCAGAAAGTCAGTCCATGTCGGATCGCCTTCTGAATTCTGCCGTCCACCCATTTCAAAGGTGTTCAGCACACGGGTTATCGATTGGTGTTCTTTGCACCACCGCTCCCAGAAGCCGCGCAGAACTGGCAAACGCTTTGCCAATTCGTTCATTCGTGTCTCGAGCTTCGAACACAACAAGACGTATTCATTCTCGAGTGACAGCGTCTTCATGAGTGCAACGCCCCCCGGTCCGAGGATGACGCATCCTAGGCAAGCTCATGAGTTCAATTTCTGCAGGGGGTCAGAAGTGCGACACCTGGCTGTAAAAGTCAGCGAAAGTATTCGCTCCATCGCTTGTTCACGAGGGCGACGGTGTCGGGGTGGGGTTCTACTGTACCCGGATACCAAGGCTTCATCCGGCTATCAAAGAAAACCGGAGCCTCGAGGCGAGTGTGAAAACGGTTGTGGGAAACTTTTGCAGCGTGGATATCGGCTGCGGGCTCAAACCTTGTGAACCAGGTCCATAAGAATTTTTCTTCGCTCTGCGTTGCCTCTTCAACATCGTCAACAACCAGAACGAGCTCATAGGCAGAGAAGCTTGGATTTGATGCGACTTGTGAAACAAAATCTTTAGCGTCCGAATAGGCTGGAGCAGAAATCACCAGGCACCCAGGGACAAAAACTTTTGCATTGCGAACCCCCGAGGGGAGATCGCTTGGTGGGTGCGCGTTGAGTTTGCGTTTCGCAGGACCCAAAGCCAACCAAATCCCTTTGCTGCCTTCGTTAACCTTTGGACCACTGTAATCAAGCGTGTCTTGACTCACATTGCTGATCACAAAAAGGTCTTTCTCCCAATGTGTTCGTTCAAGAAAATACACCAACGTTTCTTTGAAGTTGTTGAGATTAACGTTGCCATCCGTGAGCATGAGGAATTTTTGCAGCGAGAGTTGTCCTTCTCCCAAAATGCGCAGTGCGCTGGAAATAGCTTCTCGCTCGTAGCGATCTTTAACACGTGCAGCTGCCAAAGCATGAAATCCGGTTTCACCGTAGGTTTTGAGTTCGATCACACTCGGCATGACAAGAGGGAATAGAGGAGAAAGAAGCTTCTGAAGATAATCGCCAATGTAGAAGTCTTCTTGCCGCGGTTTACCAACGACCGTTGCAGGATAGATCGCGTCTTCGCGGTGGAACATGCGTTTCACGTTAAAGACAGGATAGTCGTGTGCGAGTGAGTAATAGCCGTAGTGATCTCCGAACGGACCTTCAAGTCTTCGAACGTGCGCAGGGACTTCACCGATTATTGCGAATTCAGCTTCGCTCACCACTGGGTAGGGAAGATCATCGCGTGAAGTCATTGGTAACTTTTCGCCAAGCAGTAGGCTGCACAGCATAAGTTCAGGAATGTCTTCTGGCAAAGGCGCAATTGCAGAAAGCATCAACGCAGGTGGACCGCCAATCAAAAGATTCACCGGCAAACTTTGATTACGGGCTTGTGCGGCCGAGTAATGAAAGCCGCCGCCTTTGTGGATTTGCCAGTGCATGCCAGTCGTTTTTTCATCGTAGATATGAATGCGATACATTCCCAGATTGTGTTTTCCGGAATCAGGGTGCTGGGTATAAACCAAGGGCAAGGTTACAAATCGACCACCATCATCGGGCCATTGAACCAACGCTGGTAGTTCATCCAGGCCGCGCCCTGGGATGAGCGGACTTTCTACTTCAAAGACAGGCGCGCGCCGCTTATTTTTGAGACCAATTTTCAGTGCATCAAAGGCCAAATCACGGGCGCCCCAAAATGTGCTCATCCGCGGTGGCAACGCAGTATGAGCAAGATGCGCGACACGTTCAACAAACTTTTCCGGGCGATGTCCGAATGCCAATTCAATACGTGAGATGTTGCCAAATAAGTTCGTAACAACTGGGAAGGGACTGCCTTTGACGTTTTTAAAAAACAGGACTTTGCCATTGTTTTCAATCACGCGGCGATGGATTTCTGCAAGCTCGAGATGAGGGTCAACCTGAGCTTCAATGTCCTGAACTTCTCCTCTGGCACGAAGTGCTGCAATGAATTCTCTTAAGTTGCGCATGAGATACTCTCGCTCATTTGTTTTTGAGTGCTAGGCGAAGTGCCGCGGCAGAGGCCATGCAAAGAGCCAGTGCAAGCGGACCCAGAATGAATCCTGCTATTCCAAATTGTCCGAGACCACCCATAATGGCCAAGAAGAGCCAGAATGAATCGAGCTGCCCCTGACCCTTTGCAAGCAAAGGACGGAGAAGGTTGTCGACCGTGCCAGCAATAGCCGCACACGCAAGCATGGCAATGGTATTTGCAGGGGATGCCTCTGCGCTCCAACACCAAAGTGCAGCCCCGAGCGTTACAGGCAGTGTTCCAACAACAGGCACAAAAGATGCGAAAAATGCAAGTGAGGTCCAAAGCAAAACGTGCGGGACGTGAGTTGCGGCGAGAAAAATTCCAATCACAGCCGCCTGAATCAGAGAAACAAGAAGGTTTGCTGCGACCAGAGATTTGAGCAGTTGCGCGAAAGTGAGTCGGATCAGTGCACGTTCTTGTGGCCAGGGAAGCAAGAATCGAAGCGCTTGAATGCGCAGAATTCGACCCTTCCAAAGGCAATACCCCCAGCTGAGAAAGGCCACCGACGAGAAAAAAATCGCTCCAGGCGCTTGTGCGACGAGTGATGCAGTGGTGTTGCCAAGCCAAGCGAGGCTCTTCTGAGCCGCTTGTGCGAGCAGCGCTGTGAGCTGTTCCGCGGCAACCGGAATGGAAAGCTGCTCGGGAAGCAGACGAAGACGTTGCGACCAGCTTTGAATGATTTGTGAAGCAAATTCTCCGGAAAGGTCGCGGACGCTCGCGGAAATCCGTTCCAGAGTTTCAATGACAACAATGCTGAACGGCAGCAAAAACCCTGCGACAAGTAGGAGCATGGTAAAGACTGAAAGGGTCGCTGCTTTGAATGAATGGCGAGGAGCGTTGAACCGACGATGCAAGCGCTGGGTTAGCGGCTCGCTCAAGAATGCCAATGCAGCACCCGTAAGCAGAGCGGGTAAGACTGGAGTGAGTGTCCAAACTGCAAAGACAAGGAAGAGAGAAAAGAACAGGCGAGGCTGGAGGGCTAATCTTATTCGGGCAAAACCACTTGAGCCAGCGCTCGCGCCTTCGTTCATTTTTAGAGCCACCTATTCATGAGCATCAGATCCGGCTTGCGGCCAGTTGCTTTGCTCCTGCACCCTTGAGAATGGCGACAAGTTTGTCTTTCTCCGGGAGGGAACTGTTGCTGACATCAACAATCATTCGGTCCACGGCCTGTTCGGCGTCGATATATTCAAGCGCAAGTTTGAAGACTTGCTCGGAATCAAGAGTGTCGAGCCACGTGAGGCCTTCTTTGTAGATCAAGTGACTTGCCATGTATGCGCTCATGATTGCGATCTTGTGTGCACGCGGCAACCGAGAAACGATTCGGTCGCGATATTTCTCGACCAGAATTTGCGGGCAATGCTGATACAAAATGAAATTAAATTTCTCGGATGAAAGTTCAGCATCAGAGAGACGATTGAGGCGTTCGCGAGTGATGTCTTTTGCCTTGTTGATTTCGGCTGAGACTTCGTAGCTAAGGTCAACGAGGTTGGTTTCAGAACCGCGCTTCTGCCATTCGCGGAATAAAAGTTTTGCTTCGTCGTCAGCTTTTTCACGGAGAATTTGGATAACCTGGCCGACATATGTTGTCTTCAGCGCAGCGAATTCTTCGGGAGAGAGGGTCAGACACGCAATAATTTCATAGGATGAACAAATCACTCCTGTCTTGTTAGCCGAGCTGTCTTTGATCACAACAACGCCGCTTTGGACGAGCTTCTTGCGTGCATCCGCAGTGAAGAAGATGTTGGCTCCTTCAACAATAGCAAGCGAGCTTGGTGAGCCATCGGCCTTCAGATAACGTTGCCAGTTGGATTCTTTGACGGTGTAAGGACGACCACCCGCAGGAATAAAGATTTCTGCTTCAACATTCGCGTAGAGATTGTCACGCAGCTTAATATTTTCTTTGCTGTCGGCAGAAATCACGAAAGCTTTGGAATCGCCGCTGAGTTTGTTTTTGCTGAACTCAACAATCGACTTGCTTTCGCGCACCAAACGGAGCAATTCTTCCCAATTTAATCCTTGTGGGTCAAAGGCCGCGCCGTATCCATCGCCGATGGCAACAACACGCGCTCGCTCGCCATATTCTCTGTGAAGAATTTTGAGTTCGTTCCCTGCAACATCGCCGTCCGGACCACCCGTCATTTTGACGCGGAAAGTTGATTGAGGTGAGTTGAGCTTGAGGTAGTGGAGCACGTTGTCGAGATAAACGTTCAAGCCCTCAGATGTCACACCATATGTTTTGTGGTTGATACCAAAGTCGGGCTTACTCGACATAAAGGCGTATGCATATTTGTAGCCCCGGTAGAGCGCGTGCTCGATGACCCAGACAATCAAATCGTCGGTCATGTTTTCATCAGGCCCCAGGTAAATAATTTCTTCCTGGCCGACGTAATCAATGATTCCGTCTGCCAATTTACCTGTTTTGCTGTCGAGGGTTATGAGGTCGAGAAGTCCAGAAATAGCTGCTTTAACAGCAAGGTGGCGATTACCGCCGGGACGCACGACAAGCACTGCCTTTGAGCCGCCTTCAGGAATATCCTTGTTCTTCATCTGCTGTGCAGACGCCAAGCCGTTCACTTCGTCAAAGACACCCGCAAGCGCGTTGTCATAGTCGGCGGCACTGCGCGGCATAACAACCCGCACACCACCGCGAGCGATATCGCGGTAGCGAACTTGGAAGCCGCGGTAGTCGCGACCAATCATAAAGAAGATGCCGTAGGGAGAGTCTGGATAAAATTCTTTGTCGAGGCATTTGGGATCGACGCGGAAAGACAAACCACCCTTGGATACCAAGAAGTAGTTGGTCTTCAGAATATTCTGCAGGAAGTTAAATCCTTCGCGTAGAATTCTGCGCTCAACGTCATCTTGAATGTCGACGAGCATACCTTCAACGATTCGTGCCGATTCACCAGCACGCGACTTGCGGTCGCCTTCAAAGCGAGGGTCGAAGCGTGCGCGGAAAAAACGGATACATTGTTCCATGTATGCATCATTGCGCGAGATGATCTTAGAAACGCGATCAAGGGCATAGTAGTATGGGTTCACCTTCGTTAGGAAGATGTGCGACCAGTTGGCAATTGCACGAATGAGGTTCGATTCGTTCAGGCTGCGTGGGTTCGTTCCCTGCATTAGAGCTGAGAACTCGTCGCCATGATCAACGTAGTTAAGGGCTTTCAGCGCCTTCATCACCCGACCCCAGGGTGTTGAATTGGGGTTGAGTTTTTCTCCGGAGTTCGCAACGGCAACAAGCTGCAAGATGGCGAACTGCTGGGTGTCGGGCAAGCGAACTTCAAAGCCCATCGTGCGACGAACATTGAAATTGTAGCGGTTGAGAATTCCAATGACACTTTCGATGCCAGCGGTCACGGGGAAGCCCTTGAGGCCAATATCAACCCGGAAATTTGCCTCGTTAGCTTCGTCAATTGTGGTGAGATTCACATAGACGTTTTCGTTTTCCTGGCAGTACTTCACTGCAGAAAAACCAATCGCAAGCATTTTTGAAGTGGCTCGTTCAACAGTCTCGGAATCGAGCGCTGCGAGATAATTTTCCACATCAGTTGATGTTTTAAGCGAAAGAGCATGAAAGATAGAAGCCTTCTTTTGCTGTTTCTCTGCCGAGCTCCAGTTGGCATCTGCTTTGTAAATTGATTGCAGCGTTGAGCAGATTGCGACGCGCTTGTCGTTCGACAAAAAGTAAGAGAAGAACTTCGCCTGTTCACGGCCAAGGCGTGGTGCCAATCGAACCGCTGCGTTGCCGTTGTCGCCACCTGTGATGATTGTGGCCACGTTGGTTTGGTTATTTAAACGCTCCATTTGCTGCCCGTGGGTCAGCACTTTTCCCGAAACAATTTCCGTCAAATGTTCGAGGCGTTCCTCGCGAGGAGTCATCCATTGGTAGAGAGGAGGCATTTGATTGAGAAACCAAGGAACCGCTGTGTCCAGCCCGCCACGCAGGGTGTTGAGCAGATCTTGCTGAATGAGGCCTTGAACGTTTGCTTGGGGTGCTCCAGTGTCAGCATTTGCAGCAAGCGCTGCCATGCTCAGATCTGGCTTTTCGAGAGTCGCGTCGAGGAGCTCAACGTCATTGAGCCATGCCTTCGAAGGGGATACAGCAGTCGCCATGGAATTGGGTCTCCACCATTGCAGGAAATATGTCTGTTCTTCTTCTCGCTGGCAGCGCACTGTTTCGAGCCACCAACCGCGCTGGACGTTAGCGCAACGGGGCTGAAACTGCAAAGCAGACAGGCGGAGCTGCGGCGGGTGGAAACGCGTGCAGCAACCTTAAGAGTGGCGCATTTGACGGGCATGAGCTGTTTACTTGCGTCAAGAAGACGTCAGCCAGCCTTCTCCTGTTCATTGCCTGTTTTTTTTGCAAAACCTCGCGACTCCGCACTCGCTGAAGGCTTAACCGTAGGCGATTCTGCCGGTGCTTGTCCGCTCTTTTTTTCGGCTTGTTGTTGTTTGAAGTGACGGCTTCGTGCTTCTCCGCCCTTTTGGCCGATGAGTGCCATATGTGCGCGGTCGCGGCTCACAGCTTCTCCACCTTTGCGGCCAATGGACGACATATGCTGTTTGTCGCGGCTCACCACTTCGCCACCTTTGCGGCCGATCGATTGGTAAAACTCATGACCTCTGGTTTCGGCAGTTCGTTCGCCACCGCGTCGTCCTGCTTCCTCAACAGTCATTTTCCCGGTCGAACGTTTTCCTGCTTCCGAGCCTTGGCGCTCTTTGCTTTCATGGTCAGTTGTCATGAGTTTTTCCTCCTTTGGTGTCGAGCCAATCACCCCCTAATCCACTCGGCATCTTACGACTCCGTGGATTTGTCCGCCATTGATATGGATTTCTCTTTCACAAAAGGATGGATATTGCGTACCAAAATTCGAGAATTTTATTCGACGAAAAAAAACCGCGGAGACATTTCTACTCATGTCTCCGCGGAACAACCATTTTACATTTCCTTGTCCAGATTGTGCGCTTTGCCGCAATCATGCATGCTGTCCATCAGTTCGATAAGGGGCGCAAAGATGAAAGACGGGAAACAAAGGATTTTCTTCATTCTAGGTGATCAGCTGAGTCTTGAACACCCTTTCGTGAAAATGAAGCTCCACCCGGTCAATGATCTTGTATTGATGATTGAGTCTCTCCCCCGTGCAGATTGGCTGCCGTATCATCCGCAAAAATTACTTTACGTTTTTTCATGCATGCGACGGTATGCACACGAGCTCAAAAAATCACATGCGGATCTTCCTTTTCATTATGTGAAAGGCTCGCAGAAAACATTTGCAGAGGTCATTGGCGAATTCGCTTCCACAGAAGTGCATGTTGTTGAGCCGAGCGAGCCCCGCACCCTGGAGTGGATGAAGGAGCAGCTGAGTGCAAAGATTGTTGTTCATAGCAATTCGTTTTTTCTTGCCGATGATTCGATGTTGGCAGCAAAGCCCCCCTATTTGCTTGAAAGCTTCTATCGATCCATGCGGGTTAAATATGGCATTTTGATGGACAACGGCAAACCTGAAGGCGGACAATGGAACTTCGATGAAGAGAACCGTCTTCCACCTTCTGCTGAGCTTTGTAAAAATCCACCGCCCGACTTCCTTTCAGAAGATTGGTTTGATGATGTTGACCTCGATATTTATCGAGATGTTGAAGCTATGCTGCGCGCGCATTTGCCAAACGATCGATTCGGACGTTTCAAGCGTCCAACGCTTCCAACAAACGCCGCTTCTGCAGCGAAATACTTGAAGCAGTTTATTGCCCTCAGACTTGAAAAATTTGGTCCATATGAAGATGCGATGGTGGCAGAGTCTGCGGGGGTGTACCATTCTGGATTATCGGCTCTGATGAATTTACAAATCATCTCTCCGCAGGCCATCTTGCGGGCGATCACGTCTGCCCCAAAAAACATTCCAATTTCCTCCAAAGAGGGCTTCGTTCGTCAGATCGTTGGTTGGCGCGAGTTTGTCCGGCTTGTTTATCTTCGCCATCGTCCTGAGTATGCTTCGACTAATTTTTTTGCCTTCAAAGAGAATCTGCCCCCACTGTACTGGGGCGCTCCGACACAGATGAATTGTCTTTCAACTGTGATTCAGCAGGTTCATGAACACGCCTATTCGCACCACATCACCCGGCTGATGGTGTTGGGCAATTTCGCACTTCTCACCCATACTGAACCCCAACAAATTAACAGTTGGTTTTGGTCTGTTTACTTAGATGCGTACGAGTGGGTTGTGACACCTAATGTTTTGGGAATGAGTCAGTTTGCCGATGGTGGAGTGTTTGCAACAAAGCCCTATGTTTCGGGGGCGAATTATATCAAAAAAATGAGCAATTATTGCAAAGGTTGTGCTTATGATCCAAAAAAAACCATTGGAGAGGATGCTTGTCCGTTCAACGCGCTGTATTGGGATTTTATTGATGTAACGCAAAGAACTCAGGCGCATCGAGCATCATTTGCGCGCCGCATGGGAATGATGTGGAGCGTTTGGAAGAAAAAATCGGACGAAGAGCAGCAGGCAATTCGGAGGCAAGCAGAGCTCATTCGGACGCGAGTTCAGAAAGCGGAAGTCTGAAATCTAAACGTCGCGGCGCAAGATCCGCCGGTCACTGCTTTCGCCCACAACCGCTTTGCATTTTCGGCACACAAATTTTACGCGCACAGGCTCGGTCGTGACTCCAAACAAGACCCAGAACCATCCCCAGCCTGTGTATTCTCCTACCTGGCTCACCATATGGCTTATGTAGGTATTGCCGCAGCTACAGGGGCTTTGCTTTTCGACGGTGATGACCTTGAGGAGCTCTTCTTCGTGGTTAGTGGACAATGTGCAATCCCCGGATCAATGGCCGACGGAACATCTCGCCGATTGATTGGAGGTAATTTCTCCAGGGAATCGGGCCCAGGTGTCTCATCGTCGGTGAAATGTTCACGCTTTTTCCGCTTCCGACTGGCGACCTTGCGTGGTTTCTTTCGCATTGCTAACTCCCCAACTCGTGAAAAGCGTTTGTCGCGCTTATCAAAGAGACTCAACACAGTCGTGACATACGACACGGCAGGGATGCAATCCCCTTACGGAATCGCATATCCCTGCCGTATCAGCAAGCGAGGCTTAGCTCAGTGCGTTTTTACTTGCTTGTTTTGCAACGGCCCGCGAGCTTGAAGGTCGCAACCAAAGGCAGGTGATCTGAGTAACCGGTGCCTGTGAAGCGAACGCCATTGCTGCCTTTTGACATGCCCCAGCGCTTTGGCGTGCGGCCGTCGCTTTGCATCAATTTTTCTGCAGCTTCTCCGCCGTTGTGACCCACAACCTGGAAAGAACCTTCGACCAAATCAATTCCTTTGCCATCGAACAAGCTTGCAGAGGTCAACATATGGTCAATGCACTGAAGCTGGCCGTTGTACATGTACGAGCAGCGTTCAGCTGCTGGCAATTCAAACCACAGATTGTACATCTGTGGATCGCTTGAATCGCGTTTCATGGAATCTTTATCGTCGGTCGACAACATTCCGTTTTGAAGAGGTTCTTCGTCGTAATACGAGTTGAAGTCACCCATCACCAGCATGTCGAGTCCAGGCGTCTTTTGCATTTGAACGTCAACGTCATTTTTGATGAGCTTTGCGACTGCCAGGCGCATTGCATCGCCTGCGCCAGGACCACCGCGGCGGCTCTTCCAATGTGAAGCGTAAAGACGCAAGGGAGTGCCTTGCACGTCGATTGTCACCACTTGCGGATCGCGAGCGGAAGAATTCAAACTGTCAACCGTCTCATTGTTTGGACCGACATCATTCACTTGATCGTTTGTCATAGAGAAGTCGAGTCGTTCATTTTTCGAAATTGGGAACTTGCTGACCACCGCTGATGTTACAGCAACTGGATTGTTTGGGTTTTGCTGGCCCAGCGCAAAAAACTTGTAGCCAAGCTCTTCCAAGTAGGGTTTCAGAAGCTCGAGCGTGCGGCTCGTGTTGTTCGCACTTTCGTGTTCTTCCATTGCAACAACATCGGGCGCGCCCGCCATGCGGATTGCGGCTGCTATGCGCTGAGCTTTCACATTGTACATTTGATCGGAATACCAGTTCGAGCCGCCATTTTTGTATTCGTTGTACGTGTTGGCGCCAGAGTTATTTGCGTTGTCGTCCCAGAAATTCTCAACGTTATAAGTTGCGACAGTAAAAGAGCTCCCAGGAGCGCAATAGCGCAACGATGACGTCACGAGATCGTTGGAAGGAGTTGCTTGCCCAAGAGCGCCGCCTGATGACGCCGATGGTGCGGAAGGTTGAGCCGGGACATTTTGCCGTGGCGGTTGACTTGATCCAGCGCCAGAGCGGTGTCTTGCGAGCGCAGGAGTTGCAACAAAGAGAACAGCAGAGCCGAAGAGAACCGAGAGAGAAGAACTACGAACTCGGGACAGGGAATTGGATCGCCATGAGCACATGCGGAACCTCCGGTCTGTCGAAAATTGCGTGTCAAGACGACACCTCAATCGAGACGGAGGGCTAGCAAAGCCCATAAATGCAGTCAATAGGGTAATTTTGACGAATTTATGGCAATTTTTAACAAGAAGAAATGCTTGGTTCTTTTAGATTTCTTGCGGGTTCCAGAGATCATTTTTGGGGTTGTGGCTGACCCTGACCAGGCATCATGGGCATGTTTCTCATGCGCACTCCGGCCCAGAAAGGAATGCCATCTTTGTCGCGCAGGCTGAAAACCTGCTCTCCCTTTGTGAGTTGTGATGCAATCACAAAAGCGGAAGCACCTTCACCAATCAACCGACCAACAACAGTAATTTGATCGCCATTGAGCAAAGAAAACCCTTGTTGCTGGATATACCAAGCAGGACCAAGATGAACAACGTAACGCTTGCTATCGACGCGAAGAATGATTTGTGAGCCTTGCATCATGTGTGGTTGAGGAATCACCGAACCCGATTCGATCACCACTCCTTGCAAGGAAACTTCGCTGCCTTGAAAATAAAGTCGACCATATGCGGACGAATGATGCCATCCGCCCAGCATCGGCATTTGCATCATTTGCATCGGCATGGCCGTTGAAGGAGCAGGATTTTGCGCAGAACTTTGTACAGTTGAGGCAATTGGAGTTGCGGTTGAAGCACACGAGGTGTGGGTTATGAGCGAGAGCAAAGATGTGCAGGTTGCAATAACGAAATTGTTTGGTGTGCACATAAAACACCTCGTGTGTCTTTCAATTATGCAGATTTCTTGTGTTCAGACTTCCCTTCTACTTTTACCTCTCCGGAACTTGTTCCAGATTCCAAAATATTGATCTTTCTTCGTTGCGGTTGACCTGATTTTGCGATGGTCAGCGACAAAACTCCTGAATCGAAATTAGCCTGCACTTTATCGAGATTCATATTTTCGGGCAGCGGTAAGTGCCGTTCAAATGCACCGACCCGACGCTCGTGATAATGAGTGCCGCCCTTTTCTTCTTTCCGTTCGCTTTTGCGCTCGCCCGACACCACCAGCGTATTGCCTTTGAGCTCAACGTTGATGTCTTTTGCATGCATACCTGGAAGATCCAAACAGATGAGGAAATCATTGTCGCGTTCAACGATATCGCAAGCGGGCTCGTAGCCGTGCAGAGCAGTTTCGCGCAAGCCAACATCTGAAGTAAATTCGTTCATGAAATCTTCAAACAACCGGTCCATTCTGCGGAAAAAATTGGTGGTGATAGGTGCGTTCCAAAGGCGCGAGGGAGAAAGACTACGATTTCTCCAGACGTCAATATTGCTCATTGTTTGTCCTCCTGAGTGGTTGAAACTCAGAGCGGACAATAGAGTGAGGAGTTCGTGGTGGCGAGGTGAGCGGGGTGATTCCTGGGTAAGATTGTACTGCTCAACAAAGCGATAACTTATTCAATTAAGTGAGTTCAGGCCAAAGAATTTTTGCACCTAATTCCCGCGCCCGGTGTGCGATTGGGTCGTCTGGCAATGCCGTCAGAACTTCAATTCCATCACCGATCAAAGCAATTGTGTGTTCAAACTGAGCGCTTGGCTTGCCGTCAGGAGTGACAGCAGTCCAGCCATCTTTAAGCATCTTGCTGCGCCAATCACCGCCGTTGATCATGGGTTCAATTGTAAAGCACATCCCGCGCACGAGTTTGACTCCCGTGCCTGGTCGACCATAGTGGGTGATTGCAGGTTCTTCATGAAAAATTTTGCCAATTCCGTGGCCAACAAAGTCGCGCACCACAGTGCAGCCGCGAGCCTCAGCATAAGATTGGATTGCATGTCCAATATCGCCCACACGCACACCATGTGAACAAACTGCCATTGCACGCGCCAAAGATTCACTTGAAGTTTCGGTGACTAACCGGCGTTCTTCGGAGATGTTCTCGCCTACATAGAAAGTTCTTGAGGTGTCTCCGAAGTATCCGTCGAGAGTCACGGTGACGTCAATGTTGATAATGTCGCCGTCATTAAGTTTAACGTCAGGATTCGGAATGCCATGGCAAATGACGTCATTAATGCTTGTGCAGACAGACTTTGGAAAGCCACGGTAATTGAGCGGGCTTGGATATGCACCATGAGCGACGATGTAATCGTGAACGATTGTGTTGATTTCTTCGGTCGAAATTCCGGCCTTCACAAATGTGCCGACGTGGCGAAGCGTTTCAGCGGCAAGGCGACCAGCCGCACGCATCATTTGAATGTCATCTGCAGATTTAAGCTTAGCCACGCTCTTATGCTCCCAGTGCGGCGAGGATATTCTTCATCGATTCAGAGTCGTGTGTACCTGCACTGATGGCATTGTCGAGCGTTTTTTTCACAAGCCCTTGGAGCACCGCACCTGTACCAACCTCGAGCCAAAGAGAGGGTTGTTCGGCCGAGGCAATGCCATCGAGGGTTTGAGTCCAGAGAACGGCACTGGCGATTTGTTTGACCAACTGTGTGCGTGAGTATTTGCTTTCGCTGTATTTGAGCGCATCGACGTTTGCATACAAAGGTGTCAGCAATGCCTTGAGCGACACCTGCTCCAGGTACTGTTCC